>ENA-ORBV01000051-ORBV01000051.1-microbial-mat-metagenome-genome-assembly--contig:-NODE-51-length-200475-cov-10.197317_pt1 | contig 200475 bp, 181 predicted proteins | sample MGYA00237777_ERZ505514 | MGnify/ENA primary metagenome ERZ505514 (study PRJEB26160, sample SAMN06269048) | microbial mat metagenome | isolation source: Oligotrophic lake microbial mat | place...
ACGTCAGTCGGGCTCGCGATCCCGGCCCGCGCCGCCCGAGGTAGTTGACGACACTGAGCCGCGCGCGGGCCGGGATCGCGAGCCCGACTGACGTAGCGCGAGTTTGCGTTCGCGCGCGCGCCCGCTAAAAACGCGACGCGCGCCAACGCGCGTGCGAGGGAGAACAAGATGCGTCTTTCGGCGGATATCGCAGCAGTGGTGACGGGCGGCGCGTCAGGTCTCGGCAGAGCAACAGCGGAGAAGCTGCGCGCCGAAGGCGTGAAGGTCGCGTTGTTCGATCGTGATGAGGAGCGCGGCGTTGTGGCGGCGCGGGAACTTGGTGCCACGTTCTGCAAGGTCGATGTCACCAGCGATGACAGCGTCGCGGCGGGCTTCGAGGCGGCGCGCAAGGCCAATGGCCAAGAGCGCATTCTGGTGAATTGCGCCGGCATCGGCTCGGCCATGAAGACGGCCAGCCGCTCGCGCGAAAGCGGCGAGATCAAACATTTCCCGCTTGAGATCTTCAACCTGACGATCCAGGTGAACCTGGTCGGAACGTTCCGCTGTGTGGCGAAATCCGCCGCCGGCATGCTGACGCTGGAGCCGCTCGACGGCGGCGAGCGCGGCGCGATGGTGATGACCGCGTCGGTGGCGGCGGAAGACGGCCAGATGGGGCAGGCGGCTTATTCCGCGTCAAAAGGCGGCGTTGTCGGCATGACGCTGCCGATCGCGCGCGACCTCTCCGGCGAAGGCATCCGCATCAACACCATACTGCCAGGTATCTTCGAAACGCCTTTAATGCTGGGCGCGCCGGAGAAGGTGAAGGAAGCGTTGGCGGCCAGCGTTCCTTTTCCTAAGCGTCTCGGCAATCCCGAGGAATACGCCTCTCTCGCTCTCGAAATGATTCGAAATCCGTACTTCAACGGCGAAGACGTGCGCATCGACGGCGCGATTCGGATGGGTCTGCGCTAAGCGGCGAAGCCAAAATGACGCGGTTTTTGCTTGAATCGGCGTGTTTTTGTGGAACACGGCTGACCCCCTCGCGGCTAAAACCCCTGTAAATCAGCTTTTTTGCATTGCGACTCATAGGCCCTCATGCCAGGGAATCCCGTATTGGCGTCGAAAAGCCTCATTTTGCGGGCTTTTTAGCGCAGTTCGAGAGAGGCGTGGTCACGCTCCATCAAGAATTGAGTGGCACTACTCAGTGGCCGGCGGTGAACAGGGGTCATCAGAATCCCACGTATTACCGGCGGTTCGTTGAGTTTAACGCACGACAACCTTTGAAGAGGGAATAAAGCAATGGCCCGCAAGGCAACCAAGAAAGCCGCGAAAGCGAAAGCACCGGCGAAGAAGAAGACCGCAGCTCGCAAGACGACTGCGAAGAAAGCAGCCGCTCCGGCCGCGAAGCCCGTCCGCGTCACCGCGGTCCCGGGCAAGACGGTCACCGCCAGCGCTCTGCTGCAAGCGATCGCCGATCACCACGGCATCAAGAAGTCCGAAGCCAAGACCTTCGTCGATGGTTATATCGACGTTGTGAAAGCCTACGTGCTCAAGGGCGCGAAGGTGAAGATCGGCGATATCGGCATGGTCATGGTTCGCGCCCGCAAGGCGCGCATGGGCCGCAACCCGCAAACGGGTGAGCCGGTGAAGATCAAAGCGTCGAAGAAGCTCGCCTTCCGCCAATCGGCGGTGATGAAGGCGCAAGTGATGGGCGGCCGCTAATAGCGGGCCCACGTCACTAGACGCGAACAGAAATAACCCATTCGGGTTGTCGAGGCGGCCGGCGTGCTACGAAGCGCCGGCCGTTTTCGTTTGAGATTTGCTCACGCGCTTGTGTGAGCACTGCCGAGCGCCGCGTTGTAGTGACTATGCGGGGAGGCGTCGGATGGCACTGCATAAGTTGGCGGTCGCTGGGGCGGCGGTATTGCTGGCGGCGAGTTGCGCGGTGTTCGACGGCATGCGCGATGAGGTCATCGCTGATTTTTGCGGCGTGAGGGCGGGCGAGACGTGGGCGCGCATCGAAGCGCCGGTGAATGCCGACGTGTATCGCCAGCTGGCATTGGCGGACCGCTCATACGGTCGGGCGCCGCGCGGCGACGAGTATTGGCTGCGGAACGCCGTGGGCGACACCCGCTTCTGCGTTACGCCGCTGGAGCGGGCCAACTTCGTGCCCGCGCGCAATCGCGGCCATTGCGATGATCGCATCGGCGTGTGGTGGGATTTCCGCGAAACTGAAGCCGGGCCGGTCACGCGCGGCGCAGAGGAGCGCATCTGCTTGACGTGAGCCGCTAGCGCGGCTTGGCGTTGCGGGCGGTGACGGTTTCGCCGCCGACGCCCCAATTATCGGTCTCGACTTCTTCGATGATCACGACGGTGGTGGCCGGGTTCTTGTTGAGCACGCGCTGCAGCAATTCGGTCGCGCCCTTGATCAACTCGGCCTTCTGCTCCGCCGTTGCGCCAGTTTTGGTGATCTTGATGTTGACGTATGGCATCAGGCAAATCCTGCGACGGGGTGGGGGACGTAGAGGGCTTCCAGCGATTTGATCTCTTCGGCGTCAAGCGTGAGCGCGGTCGCGGCGATGGCGTCGTCCAGTTGCTCGGGCTTGGTCGCGCCGACGATCGGCGCCGTCACGCCCGGCTTGGCCAAAAGCCACGCCAGCGCGATCTGCGCCCGCGGTACGCCGCGCGCCGCCGCGATTTCGCCGACGCGGTCGATGACGGCGCGGTCGGCGTCGGCGGTTTTGCGATAAAGGTACTGGCCGAATTTGTCGGTCTCGCTGCGCTCGGTTTTTTCGTCCGGTCCGCGCGCCAGCCGACCGCGCGCCCGCGGCGACCACGGGATGATTCCGATGCCTTGGTCGCGGCAGAGCGGCAGCATCTCGCGCTCTTCCTCGCGATAAAGCAGGTTCAAATGGTTCTGCATCGAGATGAAGCGCGACCAGCCATTGGCGCTCTGCAGCGCCAGTGCCTGCATGAATTGCCACGCCCACATCGAGGACGCGCCGATGTAACGGGCCCTGCCGCTTTTTACGACATCATGCAGCGCTTCCAGTGTTTCCTCGATGGGCACATCGGAGTCGTAGCGATGGATTTGGTAGAGATCGACGTAGTCCGTCCCGAGGCGGCGGAGGCTTTCGTCGATCTCGAATAGGATGGCTTTGCGCGATAAACCTTTGCCGTTCGGGTCGCCCGGCCGCATCTCGCCATGCACTTTGGTGGCGATCACCAATTCGTCGCGTTTGCCGTATTTTTTCAGCGCGCGGCCAACAATCTCTTCGCTGGTGCCGGCGGAATAGACGTTGGCGGTGTCGAAGAAATTGATCCCGGCTTCGATGGCGCGCTTGAAGAAGGGCTGCGCCGCGTCTTCATCCAGCGCCCACGGATGATTGCCCTTGCTGCGATCGGCGTAAGCCATGGCGCCGAGGCAGATGCGCGAGACTTTGAGGCCGCTCTTGCCGAGATTGACGTAGTTCATGCCGTCAGCTCCACGAACACGTCTTCTAGATCCGGCTCTTCGATCGAGAGATCCTTGATGGCGATGCCGGCGTTGCGGACGCGGTCGAGCATTTCTTCGACGCTATGCTCGCCAGTTCGGTAGGTGATGGCGAAGGCGCCGGTGGGGCGCATCGCGAAGGTGAAATTCTCAAAGCCGGCGATCGGCGGCGTCAGCGGCGTGCGCGGGGTGACCACCAACGTTTTGCGGTCGAGCCGCGAGATCAGCTTGGCGGTCGGCTCGCAGGCGATGACGTTGCCGTGGTTGATGATCGCGATCGTATCGCACAACTCCTGCGCTTCTTCGAGATAGTGCGTGGTCAGCACGATGGTGACGCCGCTGGCGTGCAGCGCGCGCACATAGTCCCAAAGCTGCCGGCGCAATTCGACGTCGACGCCGGCGGTCGGTTCATCCAGCACCAACACTGGCGGCGCATGCACCATCGCTTTGGCCACCAGCAGGCGCCGCTTCATGCCGCCGGATAATGTTCGCGCGTAGGCGTCGCGTTTGTCCCAGAGGCCAACCGCGCGGAGAATTTCCTCGGTCCGGCGCTCGCTCTTCGGCACGCCGTAATAGCCGGCATGAATCTCCAGCGCTTCGCCGGGTGTGAAGAACGGGTCCATGTTCAATTCTTGCGGCACGATGCCGATGGCGCCGCGGGCGTTCATCGGGTCGGCGTCGATGTCGTGACCCCAGATCGAAGCCGTGCCGCCGCTCTTCACCACTAGCCCGCCGAGGATGTTGATGAAGGTCGACTTGCCGGCGCCGTTGGGGCCGAGCAGGCCGAAGAACGAACCGCGCGGCACCACCAGGTCGATGCTCTTCAAGGCGTGCGTGGCGGCGCCTTTGCCTTGGGCGCGGTAGGTCTTATCGAGGCCGCGCGCCTCGATGGCGAAGTCGGGCGGCGTCTGTGCTGTGGACATGAAGAACCTGGGGGGCGGCCGCATTGCGCGAACCAGCGATGCGCTCTAGGTACGGGCGCGCCTTCCACGCTTCAACCCGCTGGCCAAGATAATGAGCAAACTCCCAGATAATCCGCGCACCGATCAGGCGACACCCGGCGATCCGGATGCGTTGCCGGCGCCGGAAACGATCAGTGTCACCTCGCGCCGCGTGAAATGCGATGGCGGCGGCGGCGCGCTGGGACATCCGGTGGTGTATTACGACATGGGCGAGGAAAGCTTCGTCGAGTGCGGCTATTGCGACCGCCGCTTCGTTCTCGAGGAAGGCAGCGGCGGCCACCAAGCCTAATGCATGACGCCGACGACGATTTCGATCTTGTTGCCATCGGGATCGAGGACGATGGCGCCATAATAATCCGGCCCAATGTCGAGATGTAAGCCCGCGGCCCGCAACGTCTTGGCGCCGTGTGCGATGGCCGCCGCGTAGGCTTGGTCCACGGCTTCATTCGTTTCGGCGCGGAAGGCGATGTGCGCGCCAATGCCGGCGATCTGTTCGCCGCCAGCGGGGTAGAGCCAGAAATGACGCGCGCCATTGGCGCCGTAAGCGAGCTCATTCGGTTGCGCCCACGTCTTCGCGTGGCCAAGCGGTGCGAACACCGCGTCGTAGAAACGACCGGCGACATCGAGATCGCGTACGCCGATGGATAAATGGTCAAACATGAAAATCCCTCCGAGCTGAAGAGGTAGGGCGCTCTTAGCGTCCCGCAAGCGTTGCCTGAAAGATTTACGGCGCGGTCGTGTAACGCCAGGCCCAGTACCCCAGAAGTAACGCCAACGGTACGAGGCGCCAGAGCCACGTGGTGGCGCCATCGGCCCAGGTGTCGTTGTCGTTCGGGCCATCGGCGCCAAGGAACATGCCGCGCTTGCCGACTTGGCCGCTGAACACGAGATCGGATTGATCGATCTCGGCGACGATGGCGCGATATTTGTCTGCCTCCGACGGCGGCAGCATCAATCCGCGAAACTCTAGGCTCTGCTCCAGCACGAACGTGCGCGGGCCTTCTTTGCGGAGCTCCGTCTTGAATACCAGCGCGGTGCTTTCCACCGTGCGCTTCCAGCCGGCGAACTTGAGTGTGTACGCGGTATCCACTGTGACCTTGCGCGACACCTTGCCGATTTGGCCGAGATAGATTTGGCAGGTGCGTGGGCCGGCGTCGAGCGGGGTCAGCTGCGAGCGGATGGTGAGATCGTAGGTGCTGAAGGCGCGGGCTTTGTTTTGGCCTGGCGTCCACGCGTCGGCAATTTCGTAAACTTCGATCGCCGTCAACTCGTTGCTCGCGGCGTCGTCCTTCAGGATTTCTTGGCGCAACGGTTGGGCGCCGGCGTAACGGCGCGAGATGTCCTCGGCGTAGAGTTTGAACAGGCCGACGAGCCCCTCGCGCGCGATGTGCTCGCGCGCCCATTCGGCCCGGCCGCGGCGCGAGGTGAGCTTCCACTCATAACGCACCGGGTGTTCGGGCGATTTGCCGAGCGTGACGTGCTCTTCGGCTTCGAGCGTGTGGGCGGGGGAGGGATCGGACATCCGCTCCAGCGCCGCAGCGCCCGGCCGCAACGGCAGCGCCCAACCGAAATGGCATTTGTTCAAGGTCGTTAGCGGGCTTGGCTGCATCAGCCGGGTCGGATCTAGCCAATAGACAGTGCCGTCGGCGACGACGCGGACGATGCAATGATCGAACGCAACGCCAGTCGGCAACCATGTATCGAGCCCGTAGCCGTCGCGCGTATTCACCAGCGCTGGGCAAGCATCGAGCCCAAGGCGGCGCGCCATGTAAACGTAGAGCTTCGACTTGTCCTTGCAGTCGCCGTAGCGCGTGGCGCAGATGTTATCGAGCGAGCGCGGCGTGAAGCCGCCTTCGCCGATTGAGATGGCAAGGTAGCGCACGGCGTTCTGCGAGAAGCGCAACACGGCTGCGGCGCGGCCTGTCGCTGTTGGCTCCTCCGCCGCGATGCGCGTGATCTCAGCTTCGACGTCTTCCGGAATATTCGCGCCGGCATCTTCGTAGAGCGGCGTGAACGTCTCGGCGACTTCGCCCCAATTGCGCCATTCTGAAAATTGCAGCCCAGCGCTTTGCAAAGTCCATGGTGGCGCTAGCGTTTCGAAGCGCACGCCCGGCCGCTCGCGCGTATGCCAGCGGCGATCGATAACGCCGTCCGCTTCCGTTTGCGTCGCTTCCGGCACAGCGAGAAACGCACGCTCGGCGACGATGCGATCCTTCGGCGTGCGTTGGCGCAAGCGCGTCTCGATAATCCCAACGCTCCACTCGAACGGCACCCACGACGCGTGCCGGCCGCCCAAAGACTTGCGCATGCCGTGCAACGTGTAGGAGGTCTCGACCACATCGCCTTGGCGTACGTCCGGCAGCGTCACGTGGATGGTGAGGCGGCCGTCGAACTGCAGCCGCTCCATGTTGCGCTCGCGGCGCAGCACTTCGAAGAAGGCGGTGCCGGTGTGCTCGATGCGCTGGCCGGCGCGGATGACGGCGATGGAGTGCACGTCGAGCCGCTCAAACGCCGGGTCGAAGCTGACGCTGAACTGCGCCACGCGCTCGGCCCCAACAGACGCGGTCACCAATTCGGCGCGGCGATAATACCAGGCGCGCTCGGGGCCGCAGAGATCGATTTGGGAATCGTCCAGGAGCACGCACACGCCGCTGGCGATGAAATGCGGATTGGCTTCGGCGGGGATGTTGTAAGGCGCGAGATCGGCCCACACGGGCGGCGGCGCGACCCGCGCGCCGGGCGTGATTTCGCGCTGCGCTAAATGCTCTTGATCCATGTCGTCCCGCCGCCTGCCTCGTGCTTAGCGGCAAAGGCAGGGGGCCACAACGCGCCATGGCGGTGAGGTCCGATAACGGCGTGCTGGCGTGATCGGAAGTCCCTACATAGGCGAAAGCAAGAGGAGCCTCCCATGACCGCCCGCCCACAAGACGCCGCCGCCTTCCACGCCCTGCACGCAGATTTCCTGATCCTCCCAAATGCATGGGATGCGGGCTCGGCGCGCGTGATCCAGGATTTGGGCGCAAAGGCGATCGCGACCTCGAGCGCGGCGGTAGCCTGGGCGCACGGTTATGCCGATGGGCACCACTTTCCGCCGGCCAAACTGGTGGCGGTGATCGAGGACATCGCCCGCGTCGTCAGCGTGCCGATTAGCACCGACGCCGAGGCTGGCTATGCCGACGATCCGCGCGGCGTCGCCGAAAACGTCACCGCTCTGATCAATGCAGGCGCTGTCGGCATCAATATCGAAGATGGCAAGGGCCCGCACGAGCTGCATGTGCGCAAGATCGAAGCAGCGCGCGAGGCGGCGGTGCGGGCGGGCGTCGATCTCTTCATCAACGCGCGCACCGACGTGTTTTTAAAGAAGCTAGTCCCGGCGGAGGAGGCGGTGGCTGAAACGCTGCGGCGGGCGCGGGCGATTAAGTCGGCTGGCGCGAGCGGGCTGTTCGTGCCGGTGCTGAGCAAGCCGGACGAGGTCGCCGCCATCGTCGAGGGCGCTGGCCTGCCGCTCAATCTGATGGCTATTCCGGGTCTCCCCGGCGTGGCTGAGCTAAAGGCGCTCGGCGTCAAACGGCTCAGCGCCGCCACCGCCATTTTCAACGCCGGCATCGAAGGCGCCCGCGCCGCCGCCGCCGAATTCCTAGAGCAGGGCGATTCGACCGCACTCTGGGCCCGCCGCGGCACGCCGCCCGATTTTAACAAGCTGTTCGAGGGCTGACCGCGGCGTGCGAAGCGCCTAGATAGGCGCGATGGCCAAATCCGCTTCGCCCCGCCTCTTCCTGATCGACGGCTCCGGCTACATTTTTCGCGCCTATCACGCCCTGCCGCCGCTGACGCGCGCGTCCGACGGCGTCAGCGTCGGCGCCGTCGCCGGCTTCTGCAACATGATCTGGAAGTTTCTAGAGGAGATGAAGGGGAGCGAGGCGCCGACGCACCTCGCCGTCATCTTCGACAAGAGCGAAGTCACGTTCCGCAATGCGCTTTATCCCGAATACAAAGCGCACCGCCCGCCGGCGCCCGAAGATTTGGTGCCGCAGTTTCCGCTCATCCGCGACGCGACGCGCGCGTTCAATCTGCCGTGCATCGAAATGGGCGGCTTCGAAGCCGACGATCTGATCGCCACGTATGCGCGCCAAGCGGCGGCGACCGGCGCGACGGTGAAGATCATCTCGTCCGACAAGGATCTGATGCAGCTCATCGTCGACGACGTGATCCAGCTTTACGATCCGATGAAGAACCGCGCCTTGGGGCCGGAAGCGGTGATGGAGAAGTTCGGCGTCACCCCGGACAAAGTGATCGACGTGCAAGCGCTGATCGGCGACAGCGTCGATAATGTGCCGGGCGCGCCGGGCATTGGCCCGAAAACGGCGGCGGAGCTGATGGCGACTTATGGCTCGCTGGAAGCGATCCTTGAGCGTGCCGGCGAGATCAAACAACCGAAGCGCCGCGAGACTTTGATCAATCACGCTGACCAAATCCGGCTCTCGAAAGTCTTGGTGACGCTCCGCGACGATGTCGAGGTGGAGGAGAGCTGGGAAAAGTTTGCGGTGCGCGAGCCGGACCCGGCGATGCTGCTGCAATTCCTTGATGCGATGGAGTTTCGCACCCTGAGCCGGCGCGTGCGCGAACATTATGCGCGCGAGAAGGGCGTGCAGATCGTGGCGTCCTATGCGGCTGGCGGCGGCGCGGCGAGTGTGGAGCCGGTGTCGAATGGTGCGCCGGGCGCGATTGTCGATGAAGTGGAAACCGAGTTCAAACGCGACGCGTACAAAATCGTGCGCGATCTGCCGGCGCTGCAAGAATACGTGACGCGCGCGCGCCGGGCCGGCGTGGTCGGTATCGACACGGAAGCGGATGCGTTCGATGCGCAGCGGGCGCAATTGGTTGGCGTATCGCTTTCACTTGGCGCGAATGACGCCATCTACGTGCCGCTCGCCCACCGCGCCGCCGATGCGCGCGCGGGCGAATTGTTTGCCGCCGAAGCGCCGGAGGCGAACCTTGCGCCGGATATCGGCGCGCAGATTCCGGTGGCGGCTGCGCTGGCGGCGTTGCATGAGCTGCTGCAAGACTCGTCGGTGCTCAAGGTTGGGCTCAACGTCAAATGGGACATTGCGCTGTTCGCCAAGCACAAGATCGCGCTCGCGCCTTACGACGATCCGATGCTGATTTCGTACGCGCTGTTCGGCGGTCTCGATCCGCACGACAAAGCGTTCCTGGTGGAGAAGCATCTTGGTCACGGCCTGATTCCGTTGGCGGAAGTGGCCGGCAAAGGCAAAGCGCAAGTCAGCTTCGATCTCGCGCCGATCGAGCGGGCCTCGACCTATTCGTGCGAGCAGGCGGATGCGGCGCTGCGTTTGTGGCGCAAGCTGAAGCCGCAGTTGGCGCGTGATCGCCTGGTCACGGTTTATGAAACGTTGGAGCGGCCGTTGCCGCCGGTGCTGGCTGGCATGGAGCGCGAGGGGATCAAGATCGATCCGCACATGCTGTCGCGGCTCTCCGGTGATTTTGCCCAGCGCATGCTGCAGTACGAGCAGGAGGCGTATGGGCTTGCAGGGCGTGAGTTCAACATGGGCTCGCCAAAGCAGCTGGGTGAAATTCTGTTCGATGAAATGAAACTGACCGGCGGTTCGAAGACGAAGACTGGCGCTTGGTCCACGGATGCGACCATTCTGGAAGAGCTGGCGGAAGAGCATGAGCTGCCGCGGAAGTTGTTAGATTGGCGCCAGCTCTCAAAGCTGCGCTCGACCTACACGGAAGCGCTGGGCGCGGCGATCAATCCGCAGACGGGGCGCGTACACACGAGCTACGCGCTCGCCTCCACGACCACAGGCCGGCTCTCGTCCAACGATCCGAACCTGCAGAACATCCCGATCCGCACCGAAGAAGGTCGCCGCATTCGCGAAGCGTTCATCGCTGAAGAGGGCCATTGCCTCGTCTCCGCCGACTATTCGCAGATCGAGCTTCGGCTGTTGGCGCACGTCGCCGACATTCCGCAGCTGAAGCAAGCGTTCGCCGACGGGGTCGATATTCATGCGCGCACGGCGTCGGAAATGTTCGGGGTGCCGGTGGACGGCATGCCGAAGGAAATCCGCAACAACGCCAAGGCGATCAATTTCGGCATCATCTACGGCATTTCCGCCTTCGGCCTCGCCCGCAATCTCGGCATCGAGCGCGAGGAGGCGGGCGCTTACATCAAGAAATATTTCGAACGCTTCCCCGGCATCCGCGACTACATGGAAGAGACCAAAACGTTCGCGCGCGCCAACGGCTACGTGAAGACCATCTTTGGCCGCCGCATCTGGGTCAAAGGCGTGCAGTCGAAGAACGCGCAGGAGCGCGCGTTCGGCGAGCGGCAGTCGATCAACGCGCCGCTGCAAGGCGCCGCCGCCGATATCATCCGCCGCGCCATGGTGCGCCTGCCAGATGCGTTGGCGCGCGCCGGGCTCAAGTCACGCATGCTGCTGCAGGTGCACGATGAATTGGTGTTCGAAGCGCCGAAGGACGAGGCGGATGCGCTGTGCAAATTGGCGAAAGACGTGATGGAAGCCGCGCCCGAGCCGGCGGCGGTGCTCAGCGTGCCGCTAACGGTCGAAGCGAAGGCTGGCCCCACTTGGGGGGCGGCGCATTAAGGGTTATGGTGACGCCGGGGGAGCCGAATGAGCGACGTATTCATTTCCTACAAGCAGGAAGAACGCGAGCGCATGCGCCCCATTGCGGAGGCGTTGCGCGCATTACAGTTAGACGTGTGGTTTGACGCGCGACTGCAGCCGGACCGCGCGTTTACAGAGGAAATCCGCCAGGAGATGGAGCATTGCCGCGCCCAACTCGTGTGTTGGTCGCCTGCGGCGATGCGTTCGGAATGGGTCCGCGGGGAAGCGGAGATTGCGCGTCAACGGGGCGTTCTAATCTCTGTCGTGATTGAGCCGACAACCCTTGATCCGCCATTTAACATGCATCATGCGGAGAATCTGACTGGTTGGGCCGGGACGTGGTCCAATGAGGGATGGCTCAAGGTTGTCGATGCCATCGGGCGAAAGGTGGGACGGCCGGGTTTACGAGAACTGGCGCTGTTGCAGGACTCGCTTGACTCGGATCGATGGCAAAAATGGGCGGAGAGGTATCCCGCTGACCCTTGCGCGGAGGACGCGTGGGCAAAAGCTGAAGCGCTGCACATCGAGAGTGAGAGAACACGTCTCGCTCGGCAGCGCGATGAAGCGCGTAAACGGGCCCAGGAGCGTGAAGCGAGGGCGTCCGCCGTTGCGTCGCCCCCGCGCGTTGCGGCGCCGCTTAGCCAGGCCGCCACGGAGCGGAGTTCTACACATAGCCCAGGCTGGCTGACTGTGCCGCGTCTGCTACTTGCGTTTGCAGCATTGGTGGTGCTTGGCGTTGGGAGTTTCGTAGCTGCCAACGTAATGGAATCTAACAGGGTCCGTATTGCCGCTGCGGTTTTGGCCGACGATGAAGCGCGATGGACAACAGCCACGCAAGCGAACACCGCCCAGGCATACCAAGAATATCTCGTGGCCGAACCTGCTGGGGTCCATGTCGCTGAAGCACGGCGCGCCGTTGCTGCATTCGACGCCGCGGCTTGGGATCCTGCCGATAAGGAAAGTGTTCCTTCGCTTCGCCGATACATCGAGCGATTTCCGCAGGGCGCTCACGCCGCGGAGGCTCAATCTGCACTTGGCGAGTTTGAGCGAGTGGCCCTCACGCGGGCGCGGCGGGTCGGCACAGCTGCGGCGCTCACGGCCTTTCTTGAGGAATGGCCAGAGTCTACCGAACGTGACGCTGTCGTCGAAGAACGCCAGAGACTAGAGTCTGCACGTTCAACCCAAACGTCGGTTACTCCGCCCATCGTTCAGAGGCCGGCGGCTCCCCGGCTCACCAACAGGGGGGACCCTCACGATCAATGCGAGGAGTGGGATAGCGCATGGACGAGCAGTGGTGATAGTGCATCGCTCGCGAACGTTCAGTCATGGCTCGGCAACGTCCCCTCGCAATGCACCAATCTCCGGCGCGTGGTGAACGGGCGCATTGCCACTTTGCAGGCTTCGACCAATAACACGGCGAATACGACTCGGCAGGTATGCCCCACGGCGGAGTTCGTAGTCTTCTTTGAATGGGATCGCTCCAATCTCAATCAAGCCGCGATCGAGACAATTGATGCCGCCGTAAACAGGGCGCGCCAATGCACCGTCGCAGGGGTGGTAGTAGTGGGGCACGCGGATACGGAGTTGTCGGCGTCATACAGCCAAGGGATTTCGGAGCGTCGCGCCTCCGTGGTCCGGGACGCGCTGGTGGCACGAGGGATCGGCGCGGGGAGTATTCGCACCGAAGCGCGAGGCGAGACCGATCTCGCGCGGCCTACGGCAGATGGCGTCCGTGAGCCGTTGAACCGAAGGACTGCGGTCACGATCACATTCCGTTAGTGAGTGGCCCGCTCACCCCGCCCCGCCAAGATTTCCCCCACTTCAATTTCCAGAGAGCACGCGCCGTGGAACCCCGGAACCTGTTTCCATAGCCGCGATTGACGGCTAAGACTGCCGCTACCACTTCATTACGGTAAAGTCAGGAATCTCGCTCTCCATGGCCACCATCGCCCTTGTCGACGACGACGAGAACATCCTCGCCTCCCTCAAAGTCCTGTTTGAGGGCGAGGGCTACGTTGTGCGCACCTATACGGACGGCGCCGCGGCGCTGACGGCGCTGTCCGAAACGCCGCCCGACATCGCCATTCTCGACATCAAGATGCCGCGCATGGACGGCGTCGAAGTGCTGCGCCGGCTGCGGCAGGGCTCGAACTTGCCCGTCATCTTCCTCACCTCGAAGGACGATGAGATGGACGAGGTGGTCGGCTTCAATGTCGGCGCCGACGATTACATCAAAAAGCCGTTCTCGCAGCGCCTGCTCAGCGAGCGGGTGAAGGCGCTGCTGCGGCGCACCCGCGCCGGCACACCGGGAGCGGAGGCGGCCACTGACAAAAAGCCCATCGTCCGCGGCGAGCTTACGCTCGATCCGAACCGGCACGCCTGTACGTGGAAGGGCGAAAATGTTCGCCTCACCGTCACCGAATTTCTTATCCTGCAAGCGCTCGCCCAGCGCCCCGGCTACGTGAAGAGCCGTGACCAGCTGATGGACGCTGCCTATGACGATCAAGTCTATGTCGACGACCGAACCATCGACAGCCACATCAAGCGGCTCCGCAAAAAATTCCGCGACATTGACGGGGAGTTCGACGCGATCGAAACCCTCTACGGCGTCGGCTATCGCTACAACGAAGCCTGAACGCGGCGAGGGCCTGCGCGCGGTTGCGCGCTCCCGTATCGCCCGCATCATCTTCATCTGGAATTTCACCGGCCTGGCCGTTTTGATTCTGGGCGTGCTGCTGCTGACGGAAATGCGCGCCGGCTTGACCGAAGCACAGTTCCGCAATCTGCGCACGCAAGGCGAGCTGATCACCAATCTGCTGATCGAAACCGGCACGCTTGAGGGCGACCCCTACCCTTATGTGAATGAGCCGGCGGTGCGCGTGGTGTTGCGCCGCATTCTGCCGCCGATCGCGGAAGGCGCACGCCCGGGCGTTGGCCGCCCTCGCGTGCGCATGTTCGGCGCCGACGGCCACCTCATCGCCGATAGCGACGTGATTTACGATCGGTTGGAAGAGCGCCCGTTGCCGAATGTCGGCGACGAGCCAAGTATCGGCGAATCTCTGGGCCGCGCAGCGCAGCGAGTGGAATATCTGCGGCTCACGCCGTGGCGGCCGACGATCACGCTCGAACAAGAACATCGCCGGGCAATGCGCGGCGAAATAGTCAGCGGCGAGCGCTTGAGCGATAGCGGCGAACGCGTCGTGTCAGTGACAATCCCGCTGCGCCGGGTGCAGCAGGTAATGGGCACGGTCACCATTGAAAGCGCTGATGTTGAACGCATTTTGGTAGCCGAACGCGTCGGCATGATCCCGTTCATGATCGGCGCGACGGTGGTGATCTTCTTGTCGTCGCTGCTTTTGGCTCTCTTCATTGCCTGGCCGCTTCGGCGTTTAGCGCAGGCGGCCGACAGCTTGCGTCTCTCCGGCTCCACTCGGCTCGATCTTAAGGACGTGTCGCGCCGCAAGGACGAGATCGGCGCCCTGGCGCACTCGCTCGAAGCCATGACCGGCGCGCTCGCGGATCGCATCGACGCCAACGAGCGCTTCGCCGCCGACGTTAGCCACGAGATCAAAAATCCACTCGCCTCGATCCAGTCGGCGGTGACCTCGGCGCAAGCCGCGACCAATCCCGATCAGCAGCGCCAGATGCTCGCCATCGTGGCGCAGGACGTTCACCGTCTCGACCGTCTCATCACGGACATCTCGCGCGCTAGTCGCATCGAGGCAGAAACTGCGCGCGGTGATCTCGGCAACGTCGATCTCGGCGCGTTGGTGTTCGAACTTGCCCGCGCCTACGTGCCAGACGAGCGCACGCGCGTGAACGTCATCTTCAAAGGGCCGAAGCCGGAAGGTGTGATCATAGCTGGCCAAGCCGGGCCGCTCGGCCAAGTCTTCCGCAATCTGATCGACAACGCCCGCTCCTTCAGCCCCGAAGACGGACGCGTGATCGTTTCGCTCGAGGTGCTGCGCGGCAAAGACGGCCAAACTGCTCGCGTCATGGTTGAAGACGAAGGGCCCGGCATTCCGCCCGAGAATCTCGAGACCGTGTTCGAGCGCTTCTACACCCAGCGGCCTAAGGGCGCCGCCTTTGGCGGCAATTCGGGTCTCGGCCTGTCCATCGCCCGTCAGATCATCACCGCCCATTCGGGCCGTGTTTATGCGGAAAACGGGAAAAGCGCGGGCGGCGAGGCCAAAGGCGCCCGCTTGATCGTCGAATTGCCTCTGGTGGCGGGCGCCAAAGGCTGACGCTGATCGAAAACTGCGTTGCCGGTGCGGCTTTCGCTTTTCTCGCAACCGCGAAACGCTAATGTGGCGCGCCTTACCAAGCCCACTGGCGGGTGGCGGGAGTACGGAATGATTGGCGTCGTCGTGGTGTCTCACGGTCGCTTGGCTGACGAATTCGTCGCAGCGGCGGAGCACGTACTCGGGCCGCAAGAGCAGATGCGCGCCGTCGCCATCGGCCCTTACGACGATATGGAAGAACGTCGCGCCGACATCATCGACGCGGTGCGCGGCGTTGATCGCGGTGAGGGCGTCGTCGTCCTTACTGACATGTTCGGCGGCACCCCGTCCAACTTGGCCATCTCGGTGATCAACCAGGTGAAGATCGAAGTCATCGCCGGGGTGAACCTGCCGATGCTGATCAAGCTGGCCGAAGTTCGCGATCGGATGAAGCTTCCCGAAGCGGCTCTGGCCGCGCAAGATGCAGGCCGACGTTACATCCGCGTCGCCTCGGTCGAGCTGGCCGGCGGCGCCGCCTGACGGGGCCGTCTGGGCATGGGGCTAAAGCGAACCGTACCGATCACGAACATTCGTGGGCTGCACGCCCGCGCCTCGCGCAAGGTGGCCGAATTGGCGCTGACGTTTGAGGAGACCGTCATTCTCGTTCGTCGCGAGGATGAGGAAGCCGACGCCCGCTCGCTGATGGACCTGATGATGCTCGGCGCTGGCGTCGGCACGGAGATCGAGATCGAGGCCAGCGGCCCCGAGGCCGAGAAGGCCCTCGACGATATCGAAGCGTTGATCCGCGCCAAATTTCACGAAGACGAGTAGCTGCCCCGATCTCGCCGCAATCTTTGCATCAGGCAAAAGAAGACGAACGAGGGGAGACGCATGCAAGTCATGGTGCGGGCATTGGCGGCGGGCGTCGCCGCGCTTTTCTGTATGGGCCAGGCTGCGCCGGCGCGCATCGAGTACACGCTGACGCCTGTGCTTATCGACGGCGCGCTGACGGCCGTGCAGTACGACGTGCGTTTTCGCGGCGAGGCCGACGGTACAACCGATCTGCGCCTGCCCGGGTCGTGGGGCGGTCAGAACGAACTTTGGCGCAGCATCGATCGGCTCGAAGTCGTATCCGGCGCCGCGCTCAGCGCGGGTGAAGATGAAACGCAGCGTCTGCTGACGCACCGTCCACGCGCGCAAGTGCATGTGCGCTATCGCGTGATCCAGGATTTCGAAGGCGCGCCGAGCGCCGAGCAAGGCAACGCTTATCGCCCTGTGGTGCAGCCGGGCTATTTCCATCTCATCGGCGAAGCTTCGATGGTGACGCCGAGCGGCTATGAGTCCGACTCGCCGGTGCGCTGGCGGGCGCGCAACATGCCGCGCGGCTGGGCGTTGGCATCGGACCTGGAGCATTCAGGGCTGACGCTTGGCGACATCTGGTCGACCGTCACTGTCGGCGGCGATTTCGAGATTGTGCGCGACCGGGAAAACCAGGTGCGCGTGGCCTTGCGCGGGGACTGGACGTTTACCGGCGCCGAGTTCAGCCGAAGCGTCAGCGAGATCATTGCCGCGCAGCGTCACTTCTTCGGCGATCGCCCGTCGCCGTATCTGGTCACGGTGATCCAGCTCACCAGTCCGCAGCCGGGCTGGCTCTCGGTTGGCGGCACTGGGCTGGGCGACGCCTTCGCGTTCTTCGCCACGCCAAATGCGCAGCCCGAACAAATTACGCGCACGCTCTCGCACGAAGGCATTCACACTTGGATTCCGGCACGCATCGGCGGCATGCCGACCGAGGACGAGGCGGCGCACTACTGGCTCTCCGAAGGTTTCACTGATTTCTACACTGGCCGCATTCTGATGCGCGACGGTCTGTGGACGCCGGCCCAGTTCGCCGCCGACCTCAACACCATGTTACGTGCCTACGCGCAGTCGCCGGTTCGCGCTGAACCGAACACCCGCATCCTGGCTGACTTCTGGACCTCGCAACCGGTGCAGCAATTGCCGTATCAACGCGGGCGTTTGCTGGCGACGATCTGGGACGCGCGTCTCCGTGCTGCCGGAGAGGCCGATTTCGACGATATCATCCTCGGCATGCGCGCCGCCGCGCGTCAGAGTGACGAGCAAAGTGCGCTGGAGTTGTTCCCGGTCGTAGCCCAGCGCTTCGGTCTCGACGTCAGCGCTGATATCGCGGCGCATGTCGAGCAAGGCGTGCCGATTGCACTACCGGTTAATGCGTTCGCACCCTGCGGCGCCATTGTGACGGAGGAGGTCAGCGCCTTTCACCGTGGCTTCGATATCGAAGCGACGCAGGCCAACAGCAACGTCATCGCTGGCGTCGATCCGGCGTTGCCGGCTTATGCCGCGGGCCTGCGCAACGGCATGTTGCTCATCCGCCGCGACGCCGGTGAGATCGGCGATAGCACACGGGAGATCGCCTATGTCGTGCGTGACGGCGAGACCGAGCGCACGTTCCGCTATATGCCGCGCGGCCACGGCGTGTTCACGCTGCAGCAGTTGGTGTTGGCCGATGAGCTAGAGGGCGAGCGGCTTCAACAGTGCGTCGCCGTGCTCAGCGGCGCGTAAATGGCCGCAAGCAGGGGGATAGCATGCAGGTTGATGGCACAGAAGCGTTGGGGCTCGTCGCCGGCTTTATCGGCGCGTTCGCCTTTGCACCGCAGGCATTCAAAATCCTGCGCAGCCGCGACGCCGCCGATGTCTCGGCGCTTACTTACGCTATGGTGCTGTCCGGCGCGTTGCTTTGGGCGGGCTATGGCGTCCTGCGCGAGGCGCCGTCGATCATTCTATGGAACGTGGTCGCGGCTGGGTTGGCGGCTTTGGTGCTGATACTCAAGCTTCGCCGCGCCGCGTAGCCGCGGAAACAAGTTCGCGTCCGCCACGTTCATCCGCAATGGGCGACGTTCCGACTTGGCTGATCAATACGTTTGGCGTCATCGCCGGGCTCTGCTCAATGATGAGCTTCATTCCGCAGATCGTGAAAATTCTACGCGCGCGCGACGCGACGGGCATTTCGCTGCGCATGTACGCCGTGACCATTGTTGGTTTTGTCTGCTGGACAACATACGGCGCCCTAAGCGGCTCGTGGCCGGTGACGGCGGCGAATGCGATCTGTCTTGTGCTGGTCTCGATCATCTTCAGCCTGCGCTTGCGTTTCGGCGACAAGAGCAACTGAGCGCGCCTAGCGCGTTGGGGTGAAGGTTTTCCCTGACGTGGTTCCCTGATGCGTTGAGCCAAGTGAGATATTCGCCCGCTGCGGGCGAATATCTCGCAGTTGCAACGCGCATCGCCTACGCCTGCCGCGTGCAAGACCTTTGCAGACTGCCGTGGCGGTCAAACAGTGCGTCATCACTTTGCTTCCCAGGAGGGGAGGATCGCTCATGACCTACGAAAATCAGCAGGCCCTTATTAATTGGCTCACCGAATGGGGGCCACGCATCCTACTCGCCATCCTTATTCTCGTCGTCGCGCACTTCGCTGCGAAGGCGGTGAAGTGGGCGATCGCAAAAGGCATCGACCGCGTCCCGTTCCTATCGCGCCGCGACGGCGCAGCCGAAAGCACAGCTAAGCCAGCAGCAGATGTTGGCGAACGTGTTGGTGAAGTCGGGTACTGGCTTGTCTGGCTCCTCGGCCTGATGGCGGCGCTGGCGCAGCTCGGCCCGTGGGCGAACCCGGTGGTCTCGCCGCTCAACGGCATGGTCGCCAGCTTCTTCAATTATCTCCCGAACGTTGTCGGCGCGGTGCTCATCTTCATCATCGGCTTTGCCCTCGCCACCATCGTGCGGCGCATGGTCGAAGCCATGGTTGAAGCTGTCGAGCTTGACCGCCGCTTGGTCGATGCCGGCTTCACCCATACGCCGCGCGGCCCGGGTCTCGCCCGCCTGCTCGGCATCCTGGTGTTCACGCTGATCATCATCCCGGTGTCGATCGCCGCGCTCGAAGCGCTGCGCATTACCACCATCTCCGATCCGGCCACGGCGATGCTGCAGGAAATCCTGTCGACCATCCCGCGCGTGATCGGCGCTGGCCTCGTCATTTTCATCGCCTACCTCGTTGGGCGCTGGATCATGACGTTGACCGAAGAAGGTCTGCGCTCGATTGGTTTCGACGCCATCATCGCCTCTATCGCCAACGCTGAACCAATCCGTGTCGGCCGCGAGAAAATGGATCTGACGCCTGGCGTCGACACCATTCGCTTCTCCGAGTTTCCGCCCTCGCGGATGATCGGGCTGGCGGTGTTGATCGGCATTGTGCTGTTCGCCGCCGTGGAGGCTGCCCGCTTGCTTGAGTTCGCTGCCATGGCGACGATGCTGAGCGAAGTGCTGGCGCTCGCCAGCCGCGTGCTCTTCGGCTCAGTTATCATCGCTCTCGGCATCTTGCTCGCGAATATCTTCGCAGCGGCCGCGGGAAGGGAAGCCAAGCCATCGTCGGAGATCATCGCGACCTTCGTACGCTGGGGCGTTATCGCACTGGCGACGGCGGTGGGCCTCCGCTTCATGGGCCTCGCCAACGACATCATCGTTCTCGCCTTCGGCCTGATCCTGGGCGCGGTGGCGGTGGCGGTGGCGATTGCCTTCGGTGTCGGCGGCCGTGACGCTGCCAAGCGCCTGCTGGATCGTTGGGGCGGCGGCGGCGCTTAAGCCTCGGCCAAAGAAGCAAAACAAGAGGGGCCGCTGACCGCAAGGTTGGCGGCCTTTCTCGTTACATGGTCCGGTGTTCGTCGCTGGCGACGCAGAACGGCCAGTGGGCGTCGCTGGTCAGGAGATCGACGCGCAGGCGGCTTGAGGCGACACGGCCTTTCTCCGGTGGGCGTTGGTCGCGCACGCCCGTCAACGCGATCAAGCTCCGTAATTGTTACTACGGTCCAAGTTCACACTAAAAATCGGTGTGTTAGGCCAGGCGGGATCGGCCCTGGCCGTCCACTCGACCTAGCCAAAATCGCACCTCAGCCCGCCATCCGCGCAATCATATAAAGATATCTTTATATCCTCATTGCCGGGCTTTAACCGGCCTGCTAGGAGAGCGCCGACACTTCAGCCTCTCGGGAGCAGGAAAAATGGCCGACAGCGCCAAGCACGATTTCGTTGTGAAGGATCTTTCGCTCGCCGCCTGGGGCCGCAAGGAAATCGAGATCGCCGAAACCGAGATGCCGGGCCTGATGGCCGTGCGCGCCGAGTTCGGCAAGCAGAAGCCGCTGAAGGGCGCCCGCATCGCCGGCTCGCTGCACATGACCATCCAAACCGCGGTGCTGATCGAGACTCTGCAAGCGCTCGGCGCCGACGTGCGCTGGGCCTCGTGCAACATCTTCTCGACGCAAGATCACGCCGCCGCCGCCATCGCCGCCGCCGGCACGCCGGTGTTCGCCACCAAGGGCGAGACGCTGGAAGAATACTGGGACTACGCCCACCGCATCTTCGAATGGCCGAATGGCGAATACGCCAACATGATCCTCGATGACGGCGGCGACGCGACGTTGCTGTGCGTGCTCGGCCCGAAGGCTGAGAAGGACGCCGGCGTTATTGCCGATCACTCGAACGAGGAAGAAGAAGCGCTGTTCGCGACGATCAAAAAGTACCTGAAGGCAAAGCCCGGCTTCTACGAAGCAATCCGCGCGTCGGTGAAGGGCGTCTCGGAAGAAACCACGACGGGCGTTCACCGCTTGTACGAGATGGCCAAGAAGGGCGAGCTGCCGTTCCCGGCGATCAACGTCAATGACAGCGTCACCAAGTCGAAGTTCGACAATCTCTATGGTTGCCGCGAGTCACTTGTGGACGCCATCCGCCGCGGCACTGACGTGATGCTGTCCGGCAAAGTCGCGGTCGTTGCTGGCTACGGCGATGTCGGCAAAGGCTCGGCCGCCTCGCTGCGCCAAGGCGGCGCGCGTGTGAAGGTGACTGAAGTCGATCCGATCTGCGCGCTGCAGGCGGCGATGGAAGGCTATGAAGTGGTCACCATGGAAGATGCGGCCCCGCACGCCGACATTTTCGTCACTGCCACCGGCAACAAGGACATCATCACCGTCGAGCACATGCGGGCAATGAAGAACAATGCCATCGTCTGCAACATCGGCCACTTCGATTCAGAGATCCAAGTCGCGGGCCTGAAGAACTTCAAGTGGGACGAGATCAAGCCGCAAGTGCATCACGTGGAATTTCCGGGCGGCAAGAAAATCATCCTTCTCTCGGAAGGTCGTCTCGTGAACCTCGGTAACGCCACCGGCCACCCGAGCTTCGTTATGTCCGCGAGCTTCACCAACCAGACGCTGGCGCAGATCGAACTGTGGACCAACGGAAAAGCGTACAAGAATGAAGTCTACACGCTGCCCAAGCACCTCGATGAAAAGGTCGCCACGCTCCACCTCGACAAGCTCGGCGTGAAGCTGACGAAATTGTCGAAGGAGCAGGCCGACTATATTGGCGTGCCGGAAACCGGCCCGTTCAAGCCGGACCATTATCGCTATTGAGTGAGAGCGCGCGGGCTTAGCCCGCGCGCTGATCCTGGATGCTCTGGATGTAGGCGAGTAAATCGTCGATCTGCGCTGCCTCGAGCTCAAACTCGGGCATGTCGCGGTGGCCGACGAGAATGCCTTCGGCCAAAGCTTCGCCGAGCGAATCCACCGGGTAATTGTGCGACAGCGTACGGAACGGCGGCGCCATCGGATGGCGGCTTTCGCCCTCCGCGCCAATCGCATGGCAACTGGCGCAATTGATCTCCGCCAGACGCTGGCCCTCGGCCGCGCTGACGCTGCCGCTCGCGACTGGCGCCTCAGGCGATTGCGCGCATGCGCCGAGCATCAAGGCCGCGATCGTCCAGGCTGTGAGTAATCTCATGATGTCACGCCTCCTCGCGCGGGAGTGTCGCATGTTTGGGCGCCAATAGCTTTGATCCTGCACAAATGCCGCGCCGCATTGCGCACCAACGCGGCGGCGTGCATGTAGGCGGCGGGGACACGCCGGGGGCAGCGCGACAATGCTCGTCCAAGCTACACGAACAGCATCAGCCTGGACGATGCGCGCCGTCTTCTACGCGGCGCTGTTTGTGTTCGTCGTCATCGTACATCTATCGATCACCGGCGCTTTGCGCGGGTTCGGCTGGAACGGCGGCGTCGCGCTGACCATTTCTGGGGCCGTGGTGTTGGCGCTGGTGCTGGTGCTGGTCAACGTCGCCGACTGGGTGCGCGATTGGCTGGCTGAACGACGCGAGATGCAGCGCGTGCGCCTGCGTTTGCCGTCTGGCCCATGTTGCGTCGTTTGGCGCGCGCCAGAAGCGCCGGAATCGGAATCTGAAGGCGGCATGCCGTGGGAACCGGTCGGCGCTATCCGCGCGCGCTATCCGCGATCGGCGCGCCGCCTCGGCGTTGAGGGCATCGCTATCGCCGAGTTCGAGGTAAGCGCCGACGGCCGGGCCAAGAACATCAATTGCGTCGACGCCTGGCCATCCGACGTCTTCTACACCGCCGCCAAGGAAGCGCTGACGCTGGCGCGCTTCCAGCCGAAGCACGACGAGCACGTGCGCTTCGGCGCCAGCTACAAAATGCCGTTCGTGTTCCGCATCGCCGGTGCGACGCGCCTGCGCGAACGCGGCCGCCGCGCGCAACCGTACAATCCGGCGCTTCATGCCGCTGGCGAAACCGTGAAAAAGCTCCGCAACACGGGCTAACACGTCGGTTTTGAAACGACACCGCACTCTCGCGCGTGCGTTAACGCCTTGAAGTTTCTTAACTTAACCCCGCATTCACTTATTTAAGCGCTTGTTAACGGTTCTCGTCACCGTGCGGCGTGCAATCGAGTCCGCAACGCGGGACACTGACCATCGGGGTCTGGCGATTCGTTTCGCCATCATGATGGAACTAGGGGTCGGCACTTGGACGGCGGATTCGCAAGCCTGCTGGTAGCAGGTGGCTCGGCGTCGATCGCTGTTGCCGCATTGCTTTGGGCGCTACGCGTGACCGATGGCGCGCGGGGCGGCGTCGAAGCGTGGAAGAAACGCGCGCGCGAGCTTGAAGATAAAATCGCCTGGGCCGACGCCATCTTCGGCGCGCATCCCGGTGTCGTGCTGATCTGGGAAGACGCGCTGGTCAGTGCCGGCGAAGGCGATTGGGGCAAGCCGCGCATCTACGGCTCGCCGCTGGCGCTCGCCAGCTTGCTGCGCTTTTCCGACGCCGCCGTCGCCGCCGAACCGCCAGTGCGCATTCTGCAGGGTCTCTCCGTGTTCGACGCGACCGACGCCACTGGCGCGACCACGCGTCTTGCGCCCGCGATCACGCGTCTGCGCCGCGATGGCGCCGCGTTCTCGATCAAGATTTCGACGCCGGACGGCGTTTATGTTGAAGTCGACGGCCGCACCGCCGGCGCCCGCGCCGTGGCGTGGATTCTCGACGCCAGCGTGCGCGGTGTTGAAGAGGGCACGGCTGGCGGGCGCTTCGCCAGCGGCGGTCACGAAGTCATCGCCCGCGATCCCGCCGCCTTCCTCGAAATGTGGAATGGCGCGCCGTTCATGGCGTGGCGCGTCAATGGCGCGCTGAAGCTCGAATGGGCGAACCCGGATTATCTCGCCGCGCTCGAAGCAAAATCGCTCGACCAAGCGCTCAGCCGCAATTTGCAGCTCGACCAAGGCGCCACGGATCTGGCGCGCAAGGCGATCGATCTTGGTGAAGCGGTTGAAGAAACGCGCTCCGCCGTTGTCGGCGGCCAGCTGCGGACGCTGCGTCTGCGTATGAGCCCGGTCGCTGGCGGCGCGTCGGGCATTGCGATCGACGTCACTGAAAGCGAAGCCGCGCGCGAATTGCTGGCCAAGCAGCAGCGCGCGCATGATGAGACGCTGAACCATCTGGCCGAAGGCATCGCCGTCTTCGATTCCGGCAAGCGCCTCGTCTTCCACAACCGCGCCTTCGAAGCGATGTGGGGGCTCGATCCGGCGTTCCTGCAAGATCGCCCGGTCCACGCCGCGTGGCTCGATTACCTGAAAGAAAAGCGCAAGCTGCCGGCGCACGCCAACTACGCCGAGTGGCGCGCGCGCGAGCTTGCGCTCTACCAAGAGCACGACAATCTGCCGGAAGATCTCTGGGTGTTGCCTGATGGCCGCATGCTGCGCATCGCGCGCCAAACCCACCCGGGCGGCGGCATGCTGCTGATCTTCTCCGACATCACCAACGAAGTGTCGCTGAAGAGCCAGTATGACGCGCTGGTGCAAACGCAGAAGGCGGCGCTCGATAAACTGCACGAAGCCATCGTCGTCTTCGGTCTCGACGGCCGCCTGAAACTTTCCAACGCCGCGTTCTCGGCGATGTGGAAGGTCGACGCCGATTTGCTCGATAATGAGATGCCGTTCGACAAGGTGGTCGAGCTTTGCCAGCACCTCTTCCACGATCGCGCCGAGTGGGCGCGCGTGCGCGCTCGCATCACCGATCCGTCGCCGGAAGCGCGCACCGAATATCGCGGCGAAATGCGCCGCAGCGACGAAAGCGTGCTGAAATTCCTCACCCGTCCGCTGCCCGACGGCGCGACACTCGTTGCGTTCCAGGACATCACCGCCGATCGTCGCGTCGAGGAAGCTCTGCGCGAGCGCGCCGAGGCGTTCGAGACTGCCGATAAGCTGAAAGGCCAGTTCGTCGAAAACGTCTCCTACCAGCTGCGCAATCCGCTGCAGGCGATCTACGGCAACGCCGAATTGCTGCAGCACAAGGTATTCGGCCCGCTCAACGACCGCCAGGTCGAGCAGGTGGGTTCGATCATTGAAGCGTCGAGCAATCTTTCAAAGCTGATCGACAACATTCTCGACGTCGCCATGGTCGAAGCCGGCAACGTCGCGCTCGATCTGGCCCCGGTCGATATCTACACCACCATCACCGAGAGCGTGCAGATGGCCGCCTCGAAGGCGCGCGATACCGAAGTGCCGATCCGCGTGAAGTGCGACCCGAAAATCGGCCACATCACCGCCGACCAAAAGCGCATCACCCAAGTGATTGTGAACCTGCTCTCGAACGCGCTCCGCCACACTGAACGCGGCGACACCATCACTGTATCAGCCGAGCGTCTCGACGGCGTCGTGCGCCTCACCGTGCAGGACACAGGCAAGGGCATGGCGTTCGACCAACAAGCGCGCGCGTTTGACAGCTTCGAGTCTGGCGATCGCCGCGGCGCAGGGCTTGGTCTTGCGCTGGTGCGCTCGTTCGTCGAGATGCACGGCGGCTGGGTGGCGCTGCAAAGCGAGCCGGGCCGCGGCGTCACCGTGACCTGCCACCTGCCGGCATCCGCGCCCGCCTCCGGCCCGCCTCCGACGCAACAACAGGCCGCTTAAGCTAAATCCAGCGTCGCACGCGCTTGCAGTACGCGTCGAACGCATCGCCGAACTGGCGGCGCATGTTCGCTTCTTCGAACGGGATGAAGACGCGGTCGGCGACCAGATACATCGCCACCGGCGCAAGATACATGAGCGGCTGACCCACCCACACCGCCGCGCCCAAGGTGATCAGCGTCATGGCGAGATACATGGGGTTGCGCGTGAAGGCGTAGATTCCATGCGTCACGAGGAGGTTGTTGGCTGGTGCGTTCGGCAGCAGCTGCGTTCCAGCGAAAAGGAACTGGCCCATGCTGAAGAACAGCACTGCCAGAGCGGCCGCGATAAGTAGCGCGCCCGTCGGCTTGTGCCGCCATTCAGGCATGTCCGCGCCGAACGGCAACAGCAGACTAAGGCTGTAGGTGGCGGCGATAAGAAGGGCGGCCCAGACCGGGGGCGGGATAAGGCGCAGCATCATTGTGGGCCTCGTCAACAGCGCCAAGACTAGCCGCTGTCACCGCGTCACGCAACGTCAGTGCTGGCTCTTCGGCAACCGCACGACGAGCCCATCCAAAGCTTCGCTGACTTTGATCTGGCAGGAGAGACGCGAATTATCTTCAACGTCGTTGGCGAAATCGAGCATTGACTGCTCCATCGAGCCGGCTTCGCCCGTCTGCGCCAACCATTCCGGATCGACATAGACGTGGCACGTCGCGCAGGCGCAGGCGCCGCCGCAATCGGCGTCGATGCCCGGCACGGCGTGCTTCACCGCCGCTTCCATCACCGTCTGGCCGTTCGGCGCGTCGATGACGTGCTCTTTGCCGGTGTGCTCGATGTAGGTGATCTTCGCCATTGTCCCTGTTCAATCCTATCGCGCGCTAGCGACCAGTTCTTTCATCGTCCGGGCTTCGTCGGTGATAACGTCCTGCGCCAAGGTTCGGCCCGTTTGAATTAGCATTTTCGCGCCGAGATACTCACCCGGCCGGTTTACCGCATCCACCGCAATCAGCTTTTCGCCCTTGTAGTAGAACGCCGCGAACGACCGGTCAGCCATGACGCCACGGAAAACGACATGGTCGTACCCCTGGAAAAGTCCCGCGATCTGCAGTTTGAGGTCGTATTGGTCGGACCAGAACCACGGCGCCTCTACGGCATGGGTCTGGCCCATAATGGTCGCCGCCACGATCTTCGCGCCCTCGACGGCGCTGTGCACGCTCTCCAGCCGGCACAGGCGCTGATCAAAATGCGCCATCGGGCGCGTGGCGCAATCGCCGATGGCGAAGATGCTGGGGTCGGAGGTGCGGCAGGTGGCGTCGGTGACGACGCCGTTGTCCACGGTGAGGCCGCTGTGCTGCGCCAATGTCGTCTCCGGCGTGACGCCAATGCCGGCGATCACCAGGTCCGCCGGCAGCTCGCCGCCGTCGGCGAGGCCAACGCCGGTGACATGCGCCTTGCCTTTGATCACCGCCGGCTGGCCGCCGAGCAGGAAGCGCACGCCTTGGCGCGTATGTTCATCGAGGAAGAAGCCCGCGACTTCCGGGCTCGTCACCCGCGCCAACGGCCGCACCGCGGTTTCGATGACAGTGACGTCGAGCCCGGTTTGCCGCGCCACGGCGGCGACTTCCAAGCCAATGTAGCCCGCGCCAATGACGATCAGCTTCGCGCCGGACACAAAGCGCGGTCGGATCGTGTCGACGTCCGCCGCTGTGCGGAAAAGGTGCACACCGTCGAGGTCAGCGCCGACCAACGGCAGCTTGCGTGGGCGGGCGCCGGTCGCCAGCACCAGCGCATCATATGGCAGCTCACGCCCACCCTCGACGCGCACCTTCTTGCCGGCGCGGTCGATCCACACCGCCTTCACGCCTTGCAGAAACGCGATGCGTTCTTCGGCGTAAACGCTGGCGGGCCGCAGCAGCAGCCGGTCCATGCTGATCTTGCCGGCGAGGTAGGCTTTCGAGAGCGGCGGGCGCTGATAGGGCGGGCACGGTTCTTCGCCGATCAGCGTGATGTCGCCGTCGAATCCGGCTTGCCGCAGCCGTTGCGCCGTCTCGCCGCCGGCTTGGCCGGCGCCGATGATGATGACTCGTTTGATTTCGCCCATACTCACAGCGGCTTAGTGTTTGAAGCCTCTGCGGGCCGTGCGCAAGGCGCCCTTGATGCCGCGCTGCCGCTAGGCCAGCATCCGCGCCCGTGACCGCCGCTGACGCCCTTGATTCGCGCGAAATCCCGTTGCCGGACCCGGCGGCGACCTTGGCGCTCGGCCGCCGCTTGGGCGAAGCGCTGGGGCCGGGGGACGTGGTTTGCCTCAGCGGCAATCTCGGCGCCGGCAAAACTACGCTGGCCCGCGGCGCCATCGAAGCCTGGACCGGGCAGCCGGAAGAGGCGCCCAGCCCCACTTATACCCTGGTGCAAACCTATGGCGGCGCGAAGGGCGAACTCTGGCATGTCGATCTCTATCGTCTGAAGCGTCCGGACGACGCCTGGGAGCTTGGTCTAGAAGACGCTTTCGCCGAAGCCGCTTGCTTGATCGAATGGCCTGAGCGGCTGGAGAACCAATTGCCCGCCGACCGGCTCGACATCGCGTTGAGCCCCGATGGCGAAGGACGCAACGCAGCGCTCAGCGCGCACGGCGCATGGAGAATACGGCTTGCAACGATCTGAGGCCCTCGCGCGCCTGCTTCAACAAACCGGCTTTGACGGCGCCGTGCGCGATCCGCTGCCGGGCGATGCATCGACGCGCCGCTATGAGCGGCTAAGCAAGGATGGCCGCCGCGCCATGCTGATGGACGCGCCGCCGAGCAGCGAAAGCGCGCCTTGCCCGCCGGGCGCCACACCAGCAGAGCGGCGCCTGCTCGGCTGGAACGCCACGTCGCGCCTTGCCGCCTCGCGCGTCGAAGCCTTCGTCGCCGTCGCCAATCATCTGGAAAGCCTCGGTCTCGCGCCGCCGCGCATTTTCGGCGCCGATTGCGAAGCTGGTTACGCGGTGATCGAAGACCTTGGCGACAATCTCTACGCCCACGCCATCCCGCAAGGCGCGGACGAAATCGCGCTCTACCAAGAAGCGGCGCGCGTATTGGCGCACGTGCACGCAACGCCGCCGCCCGCACGCCTCGAAGGCGCCGGCAACGCGACCTGGCCGGTGCTCGACTACGATGCGCTGGCGCTCGAGGTGAATGCGGACTTGTTCGTCGAATGGCTGCCACGCGCCGCCGACGTGCACATCGATGACGCCGCCCGCGCGCGGTGGGAAAAAGTGCGCGATGGCTTGATTGTCAAAGCGCTCGGCTTTCCACGCGCCTTCACCATCCGCGACTATCACGCCGAAAATCTGCTCTGGCTGCCGGAGCGGGATGGCTTGCAGCGTGTCGGCCTGCTCGATTTTCAGGACGCCGTGCGCGGCTGGCGCGCCTGGGATTTCGCCATGCTGCTGCACGATGCCCGCCGCGATGTCAGCCCCGCCGCCAGCGCCGCCGCTGTCCGTGCTTATCTCGATGTCACCGGGGCTAGCGATGCTGAGTTTCAGCGTGAGCTTGCCGTGCTTGGCGCTGTTAATGCCATGCGCATTCTCGGCATCTTCGCGCGCCTTGCGGGCCGTGACGGCAAGCAGCGTTATCTCTCGTTCATGCCGCGTGAGTGGGGCCATCTTGCCCGCACGCTCGAACATCCCGCCTTGGCCGATGCGCGTGACTTCGTCGAAAGCGTCGCGCGGCCGTATCTGGAGAAAGCGGCGTGACGCCCCATACGGCAATGGTTCTGGCGGCCGGCCTCGGCACGCGCATGCGCCCGCTGACCAATGACCGCCCCAAGGCGCTGGTCACGGTCAGCGGCCGCGCGCTGATCGATCATGTGCTCGATCGCCTGATTGCCGCTGGCGTGAAGCGCGCCGTGGTCAACGTACACGCGTTCGCCGATCTACTCGAAGCGCACGTGAAGCGCCGCAGCGACATCGAGATCGTCATTTCAGATGAACGCGCGCAGCTGATGGAAACCGGCGGCGGCGTCCGCCAGGCGCGGCCACTCCTTGGTGATGCGCCGATTGTCGTCTGCAACATCGATAGTGTTTGGGAAGAGCCGCATGGCTCGGCCATCGCGCGCCTGTGCGCCGGCTTTGATCCCGCCAAGAGCGGCGCGAAGCTCATGCTCGCGGCCATGGAGGCTCAGCTCGGCTACGAAGGCGACGGCGATTTTTTCATGGATGAAAACGGCGCGCTGTCGTTCCGCGACGCGCTGCCGCAAACGCCGTGGGCTTACATGGGCGCGCAGATCATCGATCCCGCCATCGTCGATGCCGAGCCGCTGGAGCCATTCTCGTTCACACGCGTGTGGCGGCGCCTTGCGAGCGAAGGCCGACTCACCGGCGCGCCGCTCGGCGGCTATTGGATGCACGTCGGCGACCCCGAAGCGCGTACGCACGCTGAAGCGCGTTTGGCCGCCGCCGCGCTCAGCCCATGACCATGCTTCCGCTCGGGCTGCCCGAACCTTTGTTCGGCGGCCCGGCGCCGCGCCTGCGCTGCGCGCCGGCTTCGGCCCCGTTTCTCGATCTGCTGGCCGAATCGATGGTCGCCGCGCTCGTGCGCAAGGACGATCCGTTCGGGCTCGCTGACGCTTTAGTGCTGTTGCCCAACCGCCGCGCCGCGCGCGGCCTGATCGACGCGTTCGCCAAGCGCCTCGGCGGCGCGGCGTTGCTGCCGACCATCCGCCCGCTCGGCGATCCGCACGCCGACGATGATCCCGACATCTGGGGCGCCGATCCGATTGCATCCGACATCCTGCCGCCGATCGAAAAGATCGAGCGGCGCATGCAGCTCGCCTCGCTCATCCGCCGCCGCGACGTGGCCGAGAACGGCGTCGACGATCCCGCCCGCGCCATCGCTCTCGCCGACGAACTCGGCAAGCTGCTCGATAGCGCCGCGACGGTCGATCACGTCGCTTGGGACAAGCTGCCAACTCTGGTGGAAGAGATCGAACTCGCGCGGCATTGGGCGAGCTCGGCGGCGTTCCTCAACATCATCGCGCAATTCTGGCCGGCGCATCTGAAGGAGCAGGGCCGCAGCGATCCCGCCGCTCATGGCGCCGCGCTCCGCCACGCGCTCGCCGGGCGCTGGCGCGCCACGCCGCCGAAGCGCCCGATCATCATCGCCGGCTCCACCGGCTCGCAAGCGACGACGCGTGAGCTGATGCGGGTTGTCGCCGGCCTGCCGCGCGGCGTTGTCGTGTTGCCTGGCGTCGATGTCGATCTCGATGAGGAATCCTGGGCGCTCATCGGCGATCAGCATCCGCAGTTTGCTTTGAAAGGCACGCTTAAAGCTCTTGGCGTCGATCGCAATGCGATCCCGGCGCTGGCGGTGGAGAACAGCGCTGGCCGCGCCCGGCGCGTGCTGATGCGCGAAGCTTTGGCGCCGGCGGAGAAAACCGCTGACTGGTTGGCGCGTCTCGATGCGGCGGGCGGCAAGGAGTTTGTAAGAGAGGGCGCAGGCGGCTTGCGCTTGCTCGAAGCCGCCACCGAGGACGAAGAGGCGACCGCCATCGCGCTGATGTTGCGCGAAGCGCTGGAGAAGCCCGGCGCCACCGCCGCCGTTGTTACGCCGGACGCTGGCATCGCCCGCCGCGTTGAAGCCAAGCTGGCGCGCTGGGGTATTCAGCCCGCCGTCTCGCACGGCAGCCCGCTGCGCGAAACCGAGGCTGGACGGCTCATCGCGCTGCTCTGCGAACTGGCGCGCGATCCGGCAGAGCCGGTAGCGGTCGCGGCGTTGTTGAAGCACCCGCGCGTCAGCCTCGCTAGCGATACGAGCGCCCTCGCCACGCTCGAACACAAAGCCCTGCGCGGTCCGCGCCGCTTCGACACGCTCGATGAACTCGCCGCGCTCGAAGAGCTTGCGCCGTTCGAGCGCGCCCGCGCCATTGTCGCCAGCCTCCGCGCCGCACTGGCGCCGCTCGCCGCCGCGATGTCGCCGAAGGAAACCACGCTCGCAATCTTCGCCGATGCGCTGACGCAAGCCGCCGAGGCGATCAGCACGTCAGAATGTTGGCAAGGCCGCGACGGCGAGAACGCCGCCGGTTTGCTGCGCGAAGCCATCGCCTACGGCCACGCCCTCGGCCCGATCACCAGACCCGCCGCGCCGCGCGTGCTGCTGCGGCTGATGGACGGCCGCGACGTGCCGCCGCCGCAAAGCAACGCCGATGCCCCGGTGGCGATCTGGGGTTTGCTCGAAGCGCGCCTGCAGCGCCGCGATCTGATGATCCTCGCCGGTTTGAACGAAGGCGTCTGGCCGGCGCCGCCCGGCGAAGACCCGTTTCTCTCTCGCGCGATGCGCCACAAGCTTGGGCTTCCCTCTGTCGATCAGCGCATTGGTCTCGCGGCGCACGATTTCGCTCAACTTGCCAACGCGCCGCACGTGGTGCTGACGCGCGCCCTCCGTCGTGACGGCTCGCCCACGCTCGCCTCGCGCTGGCTGTGGCGGCTAAAGACGTTGGTGCAAGGCGCGCAGGCCAAGCTTGAGCCCGCCGCCGCTCACATCGCCTGGGCGCAGGCGCTCGATCAACCCGCAGCGCTGCAACCCACGGCGCCGCCGCGACCGCGTCCGCCGGCGGTGAGCCGCTTGCAGCGCATCAGCGTCACCGCCGTCGAGACGCTCATCCGCGATCCTTACGCCGTCTACGCGCGTCGCATCCTCGGCCTCGAATTTCTCCGCCCCATCGGGGCGCCGGCCGGCCCAGCCGAACGCGGCATCGCCGTGCACAAAGCCATCGAACGCTTCGGCGATGGTGACGACGCTAACGAACTCACGCGCTTGCTCGATGAAGAATTACGCCACAATGGCATCTCGCCGGAGCGCCGCGCCGCGGAGCGTGAACGCCTCGCCGTCTCCGTCGCCAAGTTGATCGAATGGTTCGCCGAGCGCAGTCAGCGCGCCGCCACCATTTATCGTGAGATGTATGGCAAGCTCGATGTCGACGGCGTCCTGCTCACCGGCATTGCCGACCGCATCGAAGTCGGCCCGCACCACGTCGCCATTCTCGACTTCAAAACCGGCGCGCCGCCCAGCGATAAGCAAGTCGCCAGCGGCCTCTCGCCGCAATTGCTGCTGGAAGCGGCGATGCTGTCGCGCGGCGCGTTTGATGGCGTGCCGCAGGTGCGCACCAATGAGCTGATCTACTGGCGCTTCGGCAATGCCGACCCAACGCCGCGCGCCGTCAACGTGGAAGAGGGTGTCTACGACGCGAGCGAGCAAGCGCTCGCCTCGCTGCGCGGCCTGCTGGCGCGCTATGCTGAAGAGGCGCAGCCGTTTCTCTCCAAACCTCGCGTACAATTCATCAAGCCGTACCTCGAATACGATCACCTCGCCCGGCGCAAGGAATGGGCGGACGAGGAGGCGGATAAATGAGCGCCGAAACCGCCAACGCCTTGCGCGAAGCGACCGAGAACCAGGGCCTCGCCGCCGATCCGTCCTATTCGGTATTCGTCACCGCCAATGCCGGCTCCGGCAAAACCAAAGTGCTGGTCGATCGCATCGCGCGGCTGCTGCTGGAAGGCTCAAAGCCGTCGGCGTTTCTCTGCATCACCTACACCAAGGCCGCCGCCGCCGAAATGCAGCGCCGCTTGTTCGAGCGTCTGGGCGGCTGGTGCGTTGCTGACGATGCGACGCTCGCGGCTGAGCTAGAAAAGCTGGGCGCCAAAGGCGCAGACCTCGGCCGCGCACGGGCGCTGTTCGCGCAAGCGCTGGAAACGCCGGGCGGCCTTCGCATTCAAACCATCCACGCCTTTTGCGAGCGCCTGCTGGCGCGCTTCCCGCTTGAAGCCGGCGTCCCGCCCGGCTTTGACATTGCCGATGAACCACGCGCCGCCGCGCTTCTGCGCGAAGCCCGCGCCGACGCCGCGCTGGCCCCCGATGCGCCGCGCGAAGCGTTCCGTCGTTTTGCGGCGCGACTTTACAGCGATCACCTCGAAGGCTTGCTGGATCGCCTGGCGTTGCGCCGCGCTGATTTCCATCGCTACGCGCAAGCGCACGACCCGCCGCTGTTTGCCTATCAGGCTCTGCGCGATCGCCACGGCGTCACCCAAAGCGCCGAGGATTTCGTGCGCGGCTTTATCGGCCGCGCCGATTGGGCGACGGTGCGCCGCGCCGCCGAGATTCTCGCCACCGGCAGCACGCAGGACCAGCAAGCGTCCGAGCGCCTGGGCGCCGTGCTCAAATGCGTTGAGACAGCGCCGCGCGATCTGATGAGCGCGTGCTTCAGCTTCGCTCTGACCGGCGACGGCGATATCCGCAGCAAGCTGGTGACGGCGAAGCTGCAGAAGGAGCACCCTTGGCTGGAGCCCTTCGTGCGCCAGTTGGCCGAGGACGCCGCCGCTGCGCGCCAGCAGCTGAACGCCATCGAACGCGCCGAAGATTCGATCGCCGCCCTCGCGCTCGCGCTCAAACTCGATCAAGCCTATAGCGACGCCAAGAGTCGCGCTGGCGCGCTCGATTTCGATGATCTCATCGAACACGCCGAAGCTTTACTGCAACGCGCCGACGCTGCGCCGTGGGTGCTCTACAAGCTCGACGGCGGCCTCGATCACATCCTCATCGATGAAGGCCAGGATACCAGCCCGACGCAATGGAATCTGATCGCGCCGCTGCAGGATGAGTTCTTCTCCGGCGCCGGCGCGCGCGATCGCCGCCGCACCATCTTCGCCGTCGGCGATCCCAAGCAAAGCATCTACGCTTTCCAAGGCGCCGATCCGCGCCGCTTCTTGGATGAAGCGCAAGCGCTCTCGGGGCGCGCGGCGGCGGCGGAGCAATTGTTCACCGCGCCCGGCCTGCGCACCTCGTTTCGCTCGGCGCCGGAAATTCTGCACGCGGTGGACGAGACCTTCGTCGACAAAGAACTGGTCTCCGGCCCCAGCGGCCAAGACGTGATCAAGCACCTCGCCGCGCGCGCTGACGAACACGGCGTTGTCGAAGTTTGGCCGTGGACGCCGCGACCGGTGGTGGTCGAGGCGAAAGCCTGGGACGCGCCGACCGATATCGAAACCGGCGCCACCGTCCACGCCATTCTCGCCAAAGCCCTGGCTGCGCGCGTCAAAGCCATGATCGATACGCGCGAAGCCGTGTGGGACCGCGATCCGGAAACCAAGGCAGCCTTCCAGCGTCCGATCCGCGCCGGCGATGTGTTGGCTTTGGTGCGCACGCGCGGCGCCATGTTCCGCGAGTTGATCAAGGCGTTCAAGCGCGCAGGGCTCCCCGTCGCCGGCGCCGACCGCATGACGCTGCGCGATGAACTTGCGGTCGAGGATTGCCTGGCGCTGATGCGTGTCGCGCTTGATCCCGCCGACGATCTGGCGCTGGCGAACGTGCTGAAAGGGCCGTGGTGCAATCTCACCGACGACGATGCCGATCTCTTCCCGCTGGCCCACGGCCGCGGGAAGGGTGTGACGCTGCTGTCCCGGCTGAACGCTACCACCGACGCCAAATACGCAGCTGCGCGCGCGTTCGTGCAAGAGCTGATCGCGCGTCGCGGTGCCGATGCGTTCGCGTTTTTGAGCTGGGCGCTGGAAACGCCGCACGGCGACGGCGCTTCCGGCTGGGCGCGAATCTTTGCGCGGCTCGGTCCCGAAACGCGCGATCCGTTGGAAGAGCTGTTGCAGCGCGCGCTGAAACCCGCCGCGCACGTCGCGCCGACCTTGCAGCGTTTTCTCTACGATGTGGAGATCGACGCTGGGCAAGTGAAGCGCGAGCTGGAAGCGCAGACCGGCGCGGTGCGGGTGATGACCGTGCACGGCGCCAAGGGCCTGGAAGCGCCGCTGGTGATCCTGCCGGACGCCACTGGCGATGTCGCTGACGCGCCGGATAACGGCCTCATCTTCGATGACGAAGAAGGCCCGTTCGTCTCTTTCCGCGGCAAGGACGATGACGCCGCTGTCGCCGCCGCCCGCGCCGGCCACGAAGAACGCATGCTCGGCGAACATTGGCGTTTGCTTTACGTGGCGATGACGCGCGCGCGCGACCGCCTCATCGTCTGCGGCGCGCAATTCGGCAACGCCAAGACGGGCGAAGCGCCGGAGAGCTGGCGGCTTGCGGTCGAGCAAGGTTTGCAGCGTTGCGGCGCGGTCGCGTGCGAAACGCCATTCGGTGAGGGCCTCCGCCTCGGCGCGCCAACGATCGCCGATCCGCAAGTGCATTCGGCGCAAGCCGCGGTGACGCTTCCCGCATGGGCGACAACAGCCGCGCCCGGTAGCAAGCGTGTCGAGTTCGCCGCGCCATCGCGTTTGATGCGCATCGATCCGGCGCTGTTCTCGCCGCGCGGCGACGGTCAACGCCGCTTCCGCCGCGGCCGGCTCATTCACGGCTTGCTCGAACGCTTGCCCGATGTCGCGTCCTCACAACGCGCCGCCGCCGCGCGCGCCTGGCTCACGCGCCAGGGCGTCGATGATGCCGAGGCTGATGCGTTCGCACGCGAAGCCCTCGCCGTGATCGAGGACAAACGTTTTGCCGCCGTGTTCGGCTCGAAGAGCCGCGCCGAGGCGCCGATCATTGGCGATGTCGCCGGTCATGCCGTGCGCGGCATTGTCGATCGTCTGGTCATCGAAGACGACCGCATCCTGGTGCTCGACTTCAAAACAGATCGCCCGGCGCCTACCGACGCCGCCAAAGCGCCGGACGCCTACGTCCTGCAACTGGCGCTCTACCGCGAAGTCCTGCGCCGCATCTTCCCCGGCAAGCTCGTATCCTGCGCCTTATTGTGGACCGAGGCGCCGCACCTGATGCCGCTGCCGGAGGCGCGCCTGGACGCCGTTTTCGAAGCGTTCCGCCGCGGTTGAAACGGCCCCGCCGCGCGCCTACATCCAATGCAACGATTCCCCTTTTTGCAGGAGCGATCCGCCGTGGCCACCACCAAGATCACCGACGATAGTTTTGACGCCGACGTGCTGAAATCCGGCACGCCCGTGCTGGTTGATTTTTGGGCGGAGTGGTGCGGACCGTGCAAGCAAATCGGCCCGGCGCTCGAGGAAATCGCCGCCGAAATGGGCGAACGCGTCACGGTGGCGAAACTCAACATCGATGAAAACCCGATGACGCCCGGCAAGTACGGCGTGCGCGGCATCCCGACCTTGATGGTGTTCAAGGACGGCAAAGTCGCTTCGACCAAAGTCGGCGCCATGCCGAAGTCGAAGATAGTCGAGTGGCTGAACGAGAGCGTCTAACGGGACCGCGCGTCTTCAGACGCGCATGCGGGCCTGAATCGCGCTCCTAAGGCGTCTCGCTGGCCAACGCTTCGGCCGCCAGCAAGAACGATCCGCAGATCAGCACACGCGGCGCAGGAAACTGCGCCGCGTTTTGCATGGCGGCGGCCAGCGACGGCGCCGTGTCGGCCTCAAGGCCAAGATCGTAGCCGCACTTGGCGATCTCGTGCACCGAGACATGATCGTCCGCCAGCGGCACGGCGATCAGATGCTCCACGCTACGCGCGAGCGCCGCGATGAAGCCCAAAGCATCCTTGCGCTTGCGTAGGCCGACGATGGCGACGTTTACGCCGCCGCGCCGCGCCTTCATCTCCTCGAGCGCGTTGGCGAGTGCGTACGCCGCGTGCGTGTTGTGGCCGCCATCGAGCCACACTTCCCCGCCCAGCGCGCGGATCGGCGCACTGAACGGCCCGCGCGTCAGCGCCTGCAGCCGGCCAGGCCATTGTGCGGCGACGATGCCGGCGGCGAATTCATCGTCGCTGAAATTGTATCGCCAAGGCGCCAGCAACGCGGCGCAGGCAAGACCCGCATTATCCAGCTGATGCGCGCCATGCAGAGTCGGCAACGGTAGATCGAGCACTCGAGACTCGATTTGCACCACGAGCCGGCCGTTGGTGGCGTAGGCGTCCCATTCAACGCCGTGGCGATAGAGCGGTGCGCCAATGATCGCAGCATGAGCTTCGATTACCGCTCTTGTTTCATCTTCCTGGCGAGCGATAATCGCCGGCGAGGTGCGCTTCAGGATTCCAGCCTTATGCGAAGCTATAGCGGCAAGTGTGCCGCCAAGCGCATCCTGATGATCGAGCGCGATCGGCGTGATGACTGTGAGTGCCGGCCAGGGCATGACGTTGGTGGAATCATCACGCCCGCCCATGCCGGTTTCGAGCAGGACGAGATCGGCGCGTGTTTCGTCGAACAAGACAAACGCTGCCGCGACTTGCGCATCGAACTGCGTCAGCTCCGGCCCGACCGCATGCACGCGCTCCGCTGCATCAATCAGCGCATCGTCATTCACCTGCTCGCCGGCAACGACAAAGCGCTCGTTCAGCCGCAGCAGGTGCGGTTTCGTGAACGCGTGAACCTTCAGCCCCGCCGCTTCGGCGATGGCGCGCATGAACGCGATGGTCGAGCCTTTGCCATTGGTGCCGGCGACGTGAATGACGGGCGGAAGATTTTCGTGCGGTGAGCCCAGCGCCTTTAGCGCGGCAAGCAACGGCACGCGCGCGAACGGCTTGCCGTGCCCGAACTCGGGGCCGAAGAGGCGTTCGAAGGCTTGTAGTGCGGGATCACTCACAATCCACCGTCATTCCGGGGCTCAGCGAAGCTGAGAACCCGGAACCCATGGGCCACCACCGCGCCTGTTGCCCCTGGGTTCCGGATCGCGCTTCGCGCGTCCGGAATGACGGAGCTAAACAGGAGATTGATCTGCGCTACTCCGCCGCCTTCGCGCGCGGCGCTTTTACGGGTTTGCGCTTGCCTTTGGACGGCGCGTCTTCGGCGGCGAGATCGCTCAGCTCGAAGGTTTCGTCACTCTCGCCTTGCACCGCGGCGCGCTTGTGCATCAGCACTGAGAGCAATGTCGCGATCGTGGTCTTCAGCTCGCGGCGATCGACCACCATGTCGACCATGCCCTTGTCGTGCAGATATTCAGAGCGCTGGAAGCCTTCCGGCAATTTCTGGCGAATGGTCTGTTCGATTACGCGCGGGCCGGCAAAGCCAATGAGCGCGCCGGGCTCGGCGATGTGCACATCGCCCAGCATCGCGTAGCTCGCGGTGACGCCGCCCGTGGTCGGATCGGCGAGCACGACGATGTAGGGCAGGCCAGCTTCGCGCAGCATCTGGATCGCCAAAGTCGTGCGCGGCATTTGCATCAGCGAGAGAATGCCTTCCTGCATGCGTGCGCCGCCGGAGGCTGTCACCATCACCATCGCCGCCTTGCGGCGCACGGCCGCTTCAGCCGCGCTGATGAATGCTTCGCCGGCGGCCATGCCGAGCGAGCCGCCCATGAATTCGAAATCTTGCACCAGCACGACAGCGTGCGCGCCGCCGATGCGGCCGTAGCCCGCCGCCATGCAATCCTCGCGGCCAACCTTGGTTCGCGCCGACTTGATGCGGTCGACGTATTTTTTGTCGTCCTTGAACTTCAGCGGATCGGGCGTGACCTTCGGCATCGGGATCGTTTGCCAAGCCTCATCGTCGAACATCTGCTTGAAGCGCGGCTCGGGGCCGATGCGCATGTGAAAGCCGGACGGCATCACCCAGCACGATTGCTCAAGCTCGGCGCGATAGATCAATTCGCCGCTCAGCGGATCCTTGATCCACAGATTGTCCGGCGTATCGCGCTTATCTTCTTCGCCCTTCTTTTTTTGAAGGCCGGGCCGCGCGAAATTCGACAGCCAGTTCATGCGCGTAGTCCTTCTACTTCCCGCGCGGACCGCACAGCTTCGCTCAATTGAGCGACCTTGCGCAAGACGCGTTCGACCGCTTGGGCCGATGGGCCGGCGGCAATTTCATCCACAAAGGCGGAGCCGACAACGACGGCGTCCGCATGGGCGGCGATAGCGCGGGCGGCGTCCGGTTCGCGGACGCCGAACCCGACGGCGACAGGTAAATCCGTGGCCCGTTTCAGGCGTTCCACGGCGGCGCAGATTGCGCCTGAGGTTGCGGCGTTCGCGCCGGTAACCCCGGCGACGGAGACATAATACAGGAAACCGGACGCGCCTTCGAGCACCTTGGTTAAACGGTTATCGTCGGTCGTCGGCGTCGCCAGACGGATGATCGAGAGATCGTGCGCGGCGAAGGCGGCGCGCAGCGGCGCATCTTCCTCCGGCGGCAGATCAACAACGATGGCGCCATCGGCGCCGGACGCATGCATGGCGCTCGCGAATGCGTCATAGCCCATGCTCTCGATCGGATTGGCGTAGCCCATCAAAATGAGCGGCGTCTCCGCATTGGTCTCCCGAAAGCGGCGTGCCAGTTCGAGCGTGTTGCGCAAGCTACCGCCCGCCTTCAACGCCCGCTGCGCCGCCAGCTGAATCGAAGGCCCATCCGCCATCGGATCGGAAAATGGAAAGCCCAGCTCGATAGTGTCCGCACCCGCAGCGGGCAAGCCGCGCAGGATTTCGAAACACGTGTCGTGGTCCGGATCGGACGCCATGACGTAAGCGACCAGCGCCGCGCGATTGGCGCGCGCAAGTGAAGCGAAGCGGTTGGAAAGGCGCGCGGTCACTGCAAACTTCTCTCGTCGCCGCATCTCAACCTTTGCTCAAGCAAAAAATCGAGCACAATTTCTGACGTTGCCGTTGTCGTCGACCCGCGAGGCCAGTCACTAGCTCCTATAGAATATACTTGAGCGCAATCTTCGCCTGAGGGGATCAGCACCCACATTGCGCTGCCCGCGGCGCCTCCCTCCGTCCAACCCTCGGCTCGCAGGGTTTCGGCATACAATTGGATGCGCGCGCTGGCTTCGGCTTGGCTAAGCACAACACACCGGTGCTCCCAACCTTGCGCTTCCCGCTGCTGCTCTCGGGACATCTGGCAATTGTCTAGTACACGGCCGCCTTCGAAGGCGGGCATGGCAGCAATATGCATCAGGTTCGCCCGGTCTGGCGCAGCGCAACCCAGGGCAAACACGGCGATGAGCGCGCTCGACTGTCGGTTCACAACGTCACCCCCAGCGCATCCGCAACGGTGAACACGTCCTTATCGCCGCGGCCGCACAAATTCATGATCAGCAGCCCGTCCTTGCCGATCTCGCGCGCGACTTCACCGACGCGCGCCAGCGCGTGCGACGGCTCAAGCGCCGGCAAAATGCCTTCCAGCCGCGCGCAGAGCTTGAACGCTTCCAGCGCTTCATCATCCGCCGCGCTCAGATAGGTCGCACGGCCGATGTCGGCGAGATACGAATGCTCCGGCCCGACGCCCGGATAGTCCAGGCCAGCGCTGATCGAGTGGCCTTCTAAAATCTGGCCGTCTTCGTTCTGCAACAAGTAGGTGCGATTGCCGTGCAGCACGCCGGGGCGGCCGCCATTGATGGCGGCGCTGTGCTCGAAGCGATCATCGATGCCGCGCCCCGCCGCTTCGACGCCGATCAGCCGAACGTTCTTGTCGTCAATAAACGGATGAAACAGTCCGATCGCGTTGGAGCCGCCGCCGATGCACGCCATCACTGCATCCGGCAAACGCCCTTCGCGCTCCAAAATCTGCGCCCGCGCTTCGCGGCCGATCACGCTCTGAAAATCGCGCACCATCTCCGGATAGGGGTGCGGCCCCGCGGCGGTGCCGATGCAGTAGAAGGTGTCCGCGACATTGGTCACCCAATCACGCAGCGCTTCGTTCATCGCGTCCTTCAACGTCGCCGCGCCATTGGTCACCGGCCGCACTTCGGCGCCGAGCAACTTCATCCGAAACACGTTCGGCTTCTGCCGCTCAATATCGGTTGCGCCCATGAACACGACGCACGGCAAGCCAAGCCGCGCGCAAATCGTCGCCGTCGCCACGCCGTGCTGGCCGGCGCCGGTCTCGGCGATAATGCGCGTCTTGCCCATACGCTGCGCCAGCAGCACTTGGCCGAGGCAATTGTTGATCTTGTGTGCGCCGGTGTGATTGAGCTCGTCGCGCTTGAAGTAGATTTTCGCGGCTCCGAAGTGCGCGGTCATGCGCTCGGCGAAATAGAGCGGCGAGGGGCGGCCGACATAATGGGTCCAGAAGTCGGCCATCGTTGCCGCGAACGCCGGATCGGCTTGGGCGGCGCGGTAGGCCCGCTCCAGCTCCAGCACCAGTGGCATCAACGTCTCGGCCACGAACCGGCCGCCATAGGCGCCAAAGCGGCCCTCGGAATCGGGTAAGTCCTGCCAGTTGCGGCGCATGTCCATGGGGGAGCTTAGACTTCGGCGGCGGCCAAGAATTGGGCGATCAGGAGGGGGTCCTTTAAGCCCGGGGCGCTTTCCACACCAGAGGAGACGTCCACAAGGGCTGCGCCCGAGACCTGGATCGCCTCGCGGACGTTGGCGGGGCTGAGGCCGCCCGCCAGCAGCCAAGGCCGGCCGATCTGGGCCCCGGCCATCAGCCCCCAATCGAACGCCAGCGCATTGCCGCCCGGCTGGCCGCCTTGGGGGGCCTGGGCGTCGAACAGATACATATCCACCGCCGTGTCGAACGGGGCGGTCGTGGCTAAGTCCTCGCGGCGGGCGACGCCGACCGCCTTGATCACCCCGCGCCGGGCGAATGGCCTGACCTCGGCCGCCCGCCGGGGGCTCTCGCCGCCATGCAGCTGGATCCAGTCCGGCTGCGCCGCCATCGTGGCGGCGGCGATGTGGGCGTCGTCGGCGTTGACGGTGACCAGCACCGTCTCGACCCGCCCCTTGGCGCGAGCGGCGAACGCCGCCAGCTTGTCCATGGTCAAAAAGCGCGGGCTCTTCGGATAGGTGACGAAGCCGACGAAGCGTGCGCCGCCATCAATCGCCGCGTCGAGCGCCGCCACCGTCGTGATCCCGCAAATTTTCGCATCAGTCATGAAGGCAGCATGTAGCGACGGACGGGGGCCAGGTCATCATGCCGGAGCGTCAGAGGACGGGGCCGGGTTTCGCCGCGAGCGACCTCGCCGTTTTTCCGGGGGTGTTGAAAGCGGGCATTGGTAGGAGTTTGTCCAAGCGGCTATGGTTGGCCCGAAGCAGACGCCCTAAACTCTGATAAGAATTCACGCATGGCCGTTGAGCATTCTCTTAGAAATGTCCCACTCTCGCTGGCGATGGCGCTTTGCGTCGGTTGCACGGCACCGGAGCAGACGCGGGGGAACGGCCAATGTCTGCTTGGGGCTACTTTCGAGCGCGACACATCGCTATCACGCAGGGTCTCCGAGTATCTGGTTCAGAAGCAAAGATACTTCATGGAGAGTGCTCTGCCGGTTAGCGCCTTATGGTACACCTCCGGCGAGGGCAGATCAGGCTTCCGGTATGCAGCGGGCTGCGATCTCGCGTTGCGTAGCGCACATGCTGCTTTTGAACGCCTTGCAGCCGAGGCACCCCCCGACATTGCACGCCAACTTCGACAGGCGACTTGGCGCGAGCTTTCTCAGGCAGAGATCGAGAATGCAGCACCTTGGCCAACAGACGACTAATGTCTGGTCTCGGCGAATTCCAGCCGGATGCCTATGAATTGCGGAATGTCGGTTCTGGGCCAGAAGCGGAAGCCCCCCTTTGGGCGCTGAATGGCAGAATGGGAGATAGAGCGAGCATCTATCCAACATTCTTGCGCAAGTGCTTGTAGGTTGGAGCGCGGGCCTTCAGGCCCGCTTTGCGCTTAGTTTTCAAGCTTTAGCGCCAAATGCGGGCCTGAAGGCCCGCGCTCCAGCTTACAAAAAGTCGCGAATGCGGGGATAGCAGGAGCATCTGTCCAACATTTTGCGCAAGTGGGTGTAGGTTGGAGCGCGCGGCTCCGCCGCGCTTTAGCGCAAGCTTTTCAAGGCGTCGCGCTATGCGCGGCGGGAGCCGCGCGCTCCAACTTTCAAACATTCGCGAAAATCAATCCGACCGAATGGACTCCGCCGTATGATGTCTTCGTCTGCACACGGGAGCTCTCGGAGACGTCCGAAACTTTGAGGGGTGCGGGACACGGTCGGGATGATTTGCTTTCGGGGAGTGAAACCGAAAGGTCCGAGGTGACGGACACCTCGCATCCAGCACCGGCAATGCGGGCATGGAGCTAAGCCCCAAGGGTGGAGTCGTCGGTGGCGGCGAAACCCGGAAGGTCCATCGTCCAGGAGGCAGGTTGGAGAGCAACCCACGCAACTCCTCCGTCCGCACCGGGAAAAACGATCGGCAACGGGGCGCGTGCAACGCGAGCTGCTTTGAGCAGCACCCTTCGAGACTACTCGGCGCGATGTACGCGCCCCGTCTCCCAGCTGGGAGCACGAAGTCGCCATTGTCATTCGGAAAGCTCGCGCTGACCGATCGCGCTTGCGCGTCACGACGGCCGATCGGTCGGCCGCTCTTTCAGCAGATCGCGAATCTCACCGAGCAGCTGCACCTCTTCCGGCTTCTCCGGCGCGCTGGCCGGTTCGGCTTCTTGTTTGCGCTTCATCTGGTTGATCATCTTCACGAACAGAAAAATCACCCAGGCGACGATGACGAAGCTGATTAAGGTGGTGATGAACTTGCCGTAGTTGATCGTCACCAGATCGGCGTCGGCTGGCGCCAAGGGCGAGCGCGGCAGCGTCACGGCGAGGTCGGAGAAATCCAAGCCGCCGGTGATCCAACCAATCGGCGGCATCACCAGATCGTTGACCAGAGATTGCACGATGCCGTTGAAGGCCGCGCCGATGATCACGCCGACGGCAAGGTCGACGACATTGCCCTTGAGTGCGAACTCGCGAAACTCGCTGAGAATGGACACGCAGTCGCTCCTGGTTTGGGGTGAGGTGAGGGGAGCGCTTCTGCGCGAACCGTTTACGGCTCTTCGCCGCCATTGACCTTGAGCCGGAGCTCCTTGCCCGGCTTGAAGAACGGCACCTTCTTGGCGGCGACTTTGACGGTCGCGCCGGTGCGCGGGTTGCGGCCGGTGCGGGCTTCGCGCTTGCGCACCGAAAAAGCCCCGAAGCCGCGCAGCTCGACACGGCCGCCAGCGGCGAGCGCAACCGAGATTTCCTCGAGCACGACGTCGACCGCGTGCTCGATCTCGCTCGCTTTCAGCGGCGCCATTTCTTCCTGCAGGCGGTTGACCAGCTCCGAGCGCAGCATCGCCGAAATCCCCTGTCCGTCCGATCCGATAGAGGACTGGACCAGCGCCCGCGTCAACTGGCGAATAGCTTGAAAAGGAGAAAGAAAACTGCCGGCCGGCTTAATAATTTACCGTATCGCCATTCCGCCTGCCCGGCAAAACAAAGCCCGGCGCTTTGGGGGCGCCGGGCTTTGCGAAAGCCGCCGGTGACGGTTTTCAGCTTATCACTTCTTGTCCTTCAGCGCGGCCCCGAGAATGTCGCCGAGCGAAGCGCCCGAGTCCGAGGACCCGAACTGAGCGATGGCTTCCTTTTCGTCCGCCAGCTGCATGGCCTTCACCGAAAGCGTGACCTTGCGGCTCGACTTGTCGAAGCCGGTGACCATCGCGTCCAAGCGCTCGCCCACCGAGAAGCGGTCGGCGCGTTGTTCTTGACGGTCGCGCGAGAGGTCCGACTTGCGGATGAAGCTGCGCAGCGCGTTGCCTTCGCCGAAGCTGACTTCGATGCCGCCGGTCGCCACATCGACGACTTCGGTCGTGATGATTTGGCCCTTGCGGAAATCGGCGTCCGCCATCGGATCGGAATCGACCTGCTTGATGCCAAGCGAGATGCGTTCCTTGTCGATGTCGACGTCGAGCACCTTGGCCTTCACCATATCGCCCTTGTTGTAGCGGGTGAGGGCTTCTTCGCCTTGGGCGTCCCAAGCGATGTCGGAGAGGTGAACCATGCCGTCCAGTTCGGCGTTGAGACCGACGAACAGACCGAATTCGGTGATGTTCTTGATCTCGCCTTCGATGATCGACCCTTGCGGGTGTTCGGCGATAAAGGCGTCCCACGGATTGTTCTGGACCTGCTTGATGCCGAGCGAGATGCGGCGCTTTTCGCCGTCCACGTCGAGCACTTGCACGTCGACTTCCTGGCTGGTGCTCAGGATTTTCGAGGGGTGCAGATTCTTCTTGGTCCAGCTCATTTCGCTGACGTGCACCAGACCTTCAACGCCTGGCTCGAGTTCAACGAAGGCGCCGTAATCAGTGATGTTGGTGACGCGGCCGGTGAACTTGCCGCCAGCCGGGTATTTCGCGTCAACGCCATCCCACGGATCGCTCAGCAGCTGCTTCATGCCGAGGCTGATGCGCTGGGTGTCCGGGTTGATCTTGACGATTTGGACTTTCACCGTGTCGCCCACATTGAGCACTTGGCTCGGGTGGTTGACGCGCTTCCAGCTCATGTCGGTGACGTGCAGCAGGCCATCGATGCCGCCGAGGTCAACGAAGGCGCCGTAATCGGTGATGTTCTTCACAACACCTTCGCGGACTTCGCCTTCCTTCAGTTGGCCGACGATTTCGGCGCGTTCCGAAGCACGGCTCTCTTCGAGCACGGCGCGGCGGGAGACGACGATGTTGCCGCGTTGACGGTCCATCTTCAGGATCGCGAACGGCTGCACGATGTTCATCAGCGGGCCGACGTCGCGCACGGGGCGGATGTCGACTTGGCTGCCTGGCAAGAACGCGTTGGCGCCGCCGAGGTCGACTGTGAAGCCGCCCTTGACGCGGCCGACGAGGGCGCCGTTGACGGCTTCCTGGGCGGCGAAAGATTTTTCGAGACGGGTCCAGGCTTCTTCGCGGCGGGCCTTTTCGCGGCTGACGACAGCTTCGCCGAGCGCGTTCTCGATGCGGTCGAGATAGACTTCGACGATGTCGCCTGCCTTTGGGGCGCCGGCGCCGTCATCGACGAGGAATTCACGGAGCGGGATGCGGCCCTCGGTCTTGAGGCCGATGTCCACCACCACAAAGTCGTGCTCGATGGCGACAACGTGGGCGGGGATGACGCGGCCTTCGATCATGCCGCGGGTGGTGAAGCTCTCGTCCAGCAGCGATGCGAAATCGTCGCGCGTGGGATTGAGAGAGGTCTGTTCTTGAGACGCCATACGTATAACAACTCCAACAATAACAAGGGCCGACCGGTTGGCTCCGGCGGTCTCGACCGCACCATGCGGCCGTCCTGTTCAGGCTTGGCGAAAGTCTGGGTGCGCCAAACGCCCGGACGCCCTCAAGCGCCGGGACGCGCGAGCGCCGTGTCGACTATGCGACGCGCGGCCTCCGCCGCCGCCTCTATAGAAAGATCAGTCGTATCCAGCAAGTGCGCGTCTGGGGCCGGCCGGAGGGGTGAATCGGCCCGCTCGGTGTCGCGTCGGTCGCGCTCGGCAATCTGGGCCTCCAGTTCGGCAAAACTGATGCGCTCGCCGCGCCCCACGAGTTCCGCCAACCGGCGCTGGGTGCGGACCGGCAGTGAGGCGGCGACGAAGAGCTTCACGTCCGCGTCCGGGCAGATGACCGTCCCGATATCGCGCCCATCCAACACCGCTCCCGCGGGATCGGAGGCGAAGGCGCGCTGGGCCCGCCGCAGCACGGCCCGCACCGCCGGAATGGCTGCCACCGCTGAAGCCGCCATGCCGGCAACCGAAGACCGGATGCGAGCCTCATCGATGGCGCCGAGATCAAGTCGCTCTGCGGCGGCAACCGCCGCATCTTGGTCCGCTGGGTCGCCGCCAGCGTCGATCACCGCGAGCCCGACAGCGCGGTAGAGCGCCCCGGTGTCCAGCCGCTTCAGGCCGTAATGCGCGGCGAGTTGCTTGGCGATGGTGCCCTTGCCCGATGCGGTAGGTCCGTCGACGGCGATAATCATCGCGCGCGGTTTAGCAGAGCGCGCCGCAAAAGAAACCGCGGGGCCGGCCGACTGGTTAAGGGCCGCTGCCGTTGCGTCGGCTTGACATGGGGCGCCGGAGCGCGCGGGATTCAGCGATGCAGAATGAAGATTTCGATGTGGTCATCGTGGGCGCGGGGCTCTCCGGGGTCGGTGCGGCGTATCACCTCCAGAAGCAGAGCCCCGGCCGCAGCTACGTGATCCTCGAAGGGCGCGCCGCGATTGGCGGGACTTGGGATCTCTTTCGCTATCCCGGCATCCGCTCGGATAGCGACATGTTCACGCTGGGCTATTCGTTCAAACCCTGGACGGAAGCGAAGGCGATCGCCGATGGCCCGTCGATCCGCAACTACGTGAACGAGACCGCGCGCGAGTACGGCATCGATCAGCATATCCGGTTCAAACACCGGGTGACGCGGGCGACGTGGTCGTCCGAGAAGGCACGCTGGACGGTTGAAGTGGAGAATGACGGCGTGGCGAGGAGCTTCACCGCCAAGTTTGTGCTCATGTGCGCCGGCTATTACAATTACGAGCAGGGCTACACGCCGGAATGGAAGGGCGTCGAGAGCTTCAAGGGCAAGGTCATCCATCCGCAATTCTGGCCGGAGAATTTGGACTATTCCGGCAAGCGTGTCGTCATCATCGGCTCCGGAGCGACGGCGGTGACGTTGGTGCCGGCGATGACGGACAAAGCGGCGCACGTCACCATGCTGCAGCGCTCGCCGACCTACATGGTCTCGCTGCCGGCCGAGGATAAGCTGGCAAACTCGATGCGCCGCTATTTGCCGGCTGGCTTGGCCTACGAGATCACCCGCTTCCGCAAGATCATATTCCAGCAGCTCTTCTTCCGCCTGGCGCGCTCGCGCCCGGAGAAGACGAAGGAGCGCCTGCTTGGTCTGGTGCGCGAGCAGCTTGGCCCCGACTACGACATGGAGACTCACTTTACGCCGCGCTACAATCCGTGGGAGCAGCGCCTGTGCCTGGTGCCGGACAACGACATGTTCGAGTCGATCCGCGACGGCAAAGCCTCGGTGGTCACCGATACGATCGAGAGTTTCACCGAAAACGGGCTGAAGCTTGGCTCCGGCGAGACGCTGGAGGCGGACATCATCGTCACCGCGACTGGGCTTAACTTGCAAATGCTGGGCGGCGCCGAGATCATCGTCGATGGCGAAAAGATCGAGACCGGCAAGACCCACGCTTACAAAGGCACGATGCTCTCTGGCGTTCCTAACCTCGCGTTCGTGTTTGGCTACACCAATGCTTCGTGGACGCTGCGCGCCGATCTGATCAGCGAATATGTCTGCCGTCTGATCAACTATCTGCACGACTACAACCTCGCTTCGGCGACGCCGCGCTTTGCGGTGACCGACGCCGAGGACCGCCCGTTCGCAGATTTTTCGTCCGGCTATTTTCAGCGCGCCGCTTCCAAACTGCCTAAGCAAACCACACGCGCGCCGTGGAAGCAGAACCAGAGCTATGCGCATGACCTCATGGATCTGCGCTACGGGCTGATCGAAGACGGCGTGCTTGACTTCAAGAAAGCGGGCGCCGCGCCTGCGGAACCGGCGGCGCGCGCGACCAAGCCTGAACTCGTCGGCTAAACGCTGGCGCGGGCTGCGCGGCTGCGTTAGGAGACCCGGCGCTGAAGCGTCGAGGGCCGGCCAGTGAAGGTGATCAGTCTGCTTGTACTGGCGGCGCTCATCGCCGGCATTATTGTCGGCGCACTCGTGCGCGCCGAGGCGCCGCAACTCACACAAGCCGCCGCTATCGTCGAAGCGTTCGGCGGTCTCTGGCTTAATGCGTTGCGGATGACGGTGGTGCCGCTGGTGGTGGCGCTGCTCGTCACCGGCATTGCGTCAGTCGCGGACGCGGCCAAGGCCGGCGGGTTGGTGGCGCGCGCGATGCTGCTGTTCTCGGTGCTGATCCTGTGCGCAGCGGTGTTCGGTATCCTCGTCACCGAGGGCCTGCTCAGCCTTTGGCCGGTGCCACGCGAGGTCGCGGAGGCGTTCATCGCCAGCGTCGGCGCCAACGCCATCGAGATCACCGAGCCGCCGAGTTTCGTAGCCTGGCTGCAAGGCTTGGCGCCGGCCAATCCGGTGAGCGCCGCGGCCAACGACCAAATCCTGCAACTGGTCGTGTTCTCGATCTTTTTCGGCTTCGCCACGACGAGACTGCCTGCGCATATGCGCGGTCAGATCGTCGGCTTCTTCCGGGCTGTCGCCGAGGCGATGATCATCGTGGTGCGCTGGGTGCTGCTGGCGGGGCCGCTCGGCGTGTTCGCGCTGGCGCTCGGTGTCGGCCTGCGCGCCGGCTTCGGCGCGGCAGGGACGTTGGTGCAGTATGTGATTATCGTGTCGGCGGCGACGCTGGGCATCACCTTGGTCGCTTGGCTCATCGCGGTGACTTGGGGCCGCCAGCCGATCGCACGCTTCACCGCTGCCGCTGCGCCGGTGTGGGCGATTGCGGCATCGACGCAGTCGTCCCTGGCGTCACTGCCGGCGATGTTGGAAGCCTCGCTGCAGGGGTTGAAAATTCCGGCGCATGTGGCGGACGTGGTTCTGCCGTTGGCGGTCGCGGTGTTTCGATTCACCAGTCCGGTCGCGAACTTGGCCGTCTGCTTCTTTGTGGCGCATCTCTATGGCGTCGAGCCGACGATGGTGCAGATCATTGGCGCTATCGTGGTGGCGTTCGGGGTGAGCGTGGGCTCCGTGGGACTGCCCGGGCAGATTTCGTTCGTCGCCTCGATCGCGCCGATTCTGATGGCGCTCGGCATACCGTTCGAACTGCTCGGCATCTTGCTCGCGGTCGAGGTGATCCCGGACATTTTCCGCACGCTCGGCAATGTCACCGGCGATCTGGCCGTCACCAGCGTCCTTGCCCGCGATGAGCCGCGTGAAGAAACGCGGACCGAGGTCAGCGAGGCTTAAGCCGCGGTGCGCTGCTCCGAACTCTGCGTGCTGTTGGCCGCGACACAGGCCGGCACGCGCAGCGTAAACGCCGACCCTTGGCCAGGCGCGCTCTTCACGGTGACGTCGCCGCCAAGCAGGCGCGCGATTCGCCGCGTGATCGCGAGACCAAGGCCGGTGCCGCCATAGGCGCGGGTGGTTGAAGCATCCGCCTGCACGAACGGCTTGAACAGATTTTGCTGCGCCTCCGGCGAGATGCCGATGCCGGTGTCAATGACATCGAACACCACCCAATCCTGATCGCGGTGGGCGCGCAACTTGATCTGGCCGTCTTCGGTGAACTTCGCGGCGTTGGCCAAGAGGTTGAGCAAGCATTGGCTGAGCTTGAACGCATCGGTCTCGGCCCGGCCGAGCGGGCCGAGCGTTTCAACGCTGATGACGCTGCGGTTCGCGGCGACGGCCGGCTTCACGGTGGCGACGGCTTCGGCGACGAGGGTGTCGAGATCGACCTGTTCCGATGTCACATCCATCGCGCCGGCTTCGATCTTGGAGAGGTCGAGCACGTCGTTGATCAGAGCGAGCAGACGATGGCCGGCGGCATGGACGCGGCGAAGATCGTCGCGCTCGTCATCGGCGCCGCGTTCTTCGGCGGTCTCGATCAGCATTTCAGTGTAGCCGATGATGGCGTTGAGCGGCGTGCGCAGCTCGTGGCTCATGGTGGCCAGGAATTGCGACTTGGCGATGTTGGCGCTTTCGGCAGCGAGTCGGGCGGCTTCCAAGTCTTCGAAGGCGCGCGCCAGTTCAACGTCGCGGCGCTCGATTTTGTCGAGAATATGCCCCAGCCGCGCGGTCGGCGTGGCGCGTGCGTCGCGGTCGTTGGCAGGCGTCGCGCCGGCCCCGCGGCGCGCCAGGATGTCCTCGGCGCGGCTAACCGCTTTCAGCATGTTGCGGCGGCTGCGATAGATAAGCACGGCGATAACGGCCAGGCCGAGAAGGCAAGCGCCCGCGAGTGACACCGCAAGCGCCATTTTCTCCAACGTGCGCTGCTGCAGCTCCGAGTGCATGGCTTGCGCTTCGGCGCGCTGCTCAGCCGCCGTGACTTCACTTTCCATCGTCGCCCGCAACTCGCGCACACCATCATTGAAGCGCATCATGACATTCCGTGAGGCGACTTCATTGGCTGTGCGTAGCGCCACGAACGCTTCTTCGTAGCGGCCCTCGGCGTTCAGCACTTCCGGCTCGATCAGGTCGAGGCGCTCGCTTAGGCTCGGGTCGCCGCGTTCGGCGGCGATTTCGTAGAGCTCGGTTATTGCGGTGCGCGCTTCGACGCCGCGGTTGAGGCGGGCCAATGCCTGGACGCGGTAGAGCAGCAGGCGCGGTACATATTCCGCCGGCGCCTGGGCGATGGCGGCGCCGGTATCGGCGCAAGAGATGGCCTGCTCGTAAGCGCCGGCAAGGAACTGAACCTTGGCGCACAACATGTGAGCGAAGAAGCGCATCGCCGGCATGCCGCTACGGTCGGCGATGACGCCATGAATCGCGACAAGCCGCTGCGCCTGCGCAGTGGCGCCGGATTGAGCAAACATTGTCGCGATATTGTTGACGATGACGACGCCGTCGATTGGCTTGCCCGCGGCGAGGTCTAGCTCGACCGTGCGTTCGAGGTGGTGCAAGGCGGTTTCGTAATCGCCGATGCGCACTGAATTGTACGCCATGGCATCGTGGAGGCCCGAGCGCAGCGTGCGCGTGGCGGCGGTGTCGGGCAGGTGCAGCAGGCCGGCGCGGGCGGCTTCCAGAGAATTGCCAAAGAGCCCGAGATCGGTGAGCGCATAGGCGCGCAAGCGTTCGCCGGCGGCGCGGACGAGCGGATCGGTTTGGTTGGCTAGCGCCTGGCTGAGATTGCGGCGGACGGTGACGTAATCACCATCGAGCGCCGGTGCGTAGGCGCGAAGAAGGCCAGCCATTGCCATAAAGCGCGCGCTGGCTTGACTGATGGCTTCGCGCTCGAGCGCAGCCAAGGACCGCGCTGCGTCTTCCACGCTGGACGCGATGTAGTCGTCGGCGGCGAGATCGTAGAGACCCTGCAGACGCGCCTCGCCGCTGGCGCGGGCAGCGACAGCCTGGCGCTCGCGGCGGACATTTTCAGTCACGATCAGGTCTTCGGCTTCGACGCGCACCGCCAGCGCTTCGCCCCGTGCGATCCAATCGCCTGGCTCTTGTGCCTGTGCTTGATTGAAAATGCCGAGGGCGCACGCGCTCATAACGAGCGCGCGCAAGATCGTAGCACGCATAACCACCCACCTAGTTTTGCGGGCACTATGCTCAGCGCTCGTTAAGGGATCGGCGCAGGGATGTGGTGAAGCCGAAATTTACCGTGCGGGTCAGACTTCGCGGATGTCTGCGCCAAGACCTTGCATGCAATCGACGAAGCCCGGGAAAGAGGTCGCGATCATCTCCGCCTCGTCGACGGTGACTGGCTCTCTCGCGGCCATACCAAGCACCAGGAACGACATCGCCACGCGGTGGTCACCCTGAGTGCGGATTTGCGCGCCACCGCGTACGCTTTTGGGGCCATTGCCACGCACCACTAGACCATCCGCCAATTCTTCGGCATCGACACCGCAGGCGCGCAGGCCGTCTACCATCAATGTAATTCGGTCACTTTCCTTCACCCGCAGCTCGGCGGCGCCGACGATTCGGGTTTCGCCGTGCGCGAAGGCGGCGACGACGGCGAGGATCGGGAATTCGTCAATCATCGCTGGCGCGCGCTTAGCCGGCGGGCTGGCGCCATTAAGTTTGCTGGTGCGGGCGACGATGTCGGCGATCGGCTCTCCGATCGGATCGCGGCGCTCTTCGTACGTCAGCTGGGCGCCCATCTCGAGCAAAGTCTCGAAGAAGCCGAGCCGCAGCGGATTCACCAACACATCCTCAATGCGAATCTCAGACTTGTTGAGGATGAGCGCTGCAGCGATCGGGAAAGCGGCGGACGATGGATCGCCGGGCACGTAGATGTTGGCGCCGGTGAGCGGGCCCGCGCGAACGCGAGGATGCTGGCCGCCGTCGATCTCGACAGTGTCGATCTGCGCGCCGAACACGCCCAGCATGCGTTCGGTGTGGTCGCGCGAGCGCTCGGGCTCGATCAACACCGTCTCGCCCTCGGCGTTGAGGCCGGCAAGCAGCACCGCTGACTTCACCTGCGCTGATGACATTGGCGAGCGGTAAGTGATGCCTTTGAGATTGCCACCATGCACGATCAGCGGTAGCCGGTTTTCAGTCGTGTCGAAACGGGCGCCCATTTGTGAGAGCGGTGCGACGACGCGGTTCATCGGCCGCTTGCGCAACGACTGGTCGCCGTCGAAGCGGGCGCTGAGCTTGAAGCCGCTAGCGGCGCCAAGCAGCAGCCGCGCTGCCGTGCCCGAGTTGCCGCAATCGACGGTGATGGCGGGCTGATTGAAGCCGCCGGCGCCGCTAACGCGCCAACGGCGCTCGCCGACGCGTTCGGCGCTGGACCCGAACTGACGCACCGCCTCGGCCGTGCACAGGACGTCCTCGGACTCGAGCAAACCCTCGATTTCCGTGTCGCCGTGTGCGAGGGCCCCCAGGATGAGGGCGCGGTGCGAAATGGACTTGTCGCCCGGTGGTCGGGCGCGGCCCTGCAGCAGCCCGGCGAATCGCGCCTTGAGACGCATGACGACACCCGTTTTGGCAGCCGCTGGAAGAGGATGACAAAGCTTTTGACAGGCGCTCCGGGAGGTGGCAAGCGAGCGCCCCGCGCGGAGGCTGCGCGCCACACCCCCGGGAACCAGGAGAGCCGTTTTGGCCAAAACCGATTTGGGCGCCAAGCAAGTGTGCCCGAACTGCGGGGCGAAGTTCTACGATTTGAGCCGGCGCCCGGCCGTCTGCCCCAAGTGCACCACCGCCTTCGACCCGGCCGAAGAGGGCGTGCGCGCTCGCCGTGGTCGCGGCCGGGTCTCGGCCAACGAGCCGAACTACGAGGACGAAGACGAGGAAGTCGACGCTAAAGCCAAGGCTAAGACTGGCGACGAAGATGAGGACGAAGAAGTCGAGGCGACGCCGGAAATCGACGCTGACGCTGAGGTTGAGCCGATCGTCGCCGACGACGAGGACGCCGATGACACCCCGGCGGGCGACGAATTGCCGGAAGGCTTCTCCGAAGAGGAAGCCGACCTTGGCGACGACGCCGCTGACGACGACAGCGTGCCGATGATCGAGGACGAGGAAGAGTTCCCGGAGGACGAGATCGGCGCGATCTCTGGCAAAGACGAAGACGAGAGCCGCTAACGCGGGCGGCGCTTGAACACGAACGGGGCGAAGCGTAGGTTCCGCCCCCTAAAACCAGGCGCCGCCGGTTCGGCAGAACCAGCGTCGCCAGATGGGGCCTTAGCTCAGCTGGGAGAGCGCCTGCATGGCATGCAGGAGGTCAGCGGTTCGATCCCGCTAGGCTCCACCAATCTATAAATCCTTGTATTTCGAGCGTTTTACAAACCATCTGCGCGCCGAACAGGTCGCATACTCTTGGGATGGCGACGCTGGCGCCCCGGACCCACGTGCTGAGCCTGGGGAGCTGCGAATAGACCTGATCACCAGCTAAACGCGCTAAGCAGGCCAACCGACCGACCGCGTTGGAGAGACCAAGTCGGTCGCGACAACCGGTGGCATGACGAACGTGGCTCGGCAGCTGACTCTTGGCCCCCACTTTGGCAGTCTATCTTGCATGAACAAATTTAGGACCAATGCTGGTCGATCTATGGCGGCCGTCGGGACTGGCCTCATAATTTGTGCCGCCGTGTTCGTCGTAGCAGTCACGTTCGATCGGCCTTTGGAGTCAGCGGATTGGACTGGGTTCATCCAGGAGATCGCTGGTTCGAACACGCTCATCCCGATGGCTGGCATCGCCCTCATCTGCTTAGTAGGCGTACCGCTTTGGCTTCCGTTTCACTTTATCGGTCGGCGACATTGGGTGGTTGCTGTCCTGCGTGGTGCGGCCCTGTTTTTCACGACATGGCTGGGGCTGGAGACAACGTGGAACCGCAAGTTGGGCTACGGCACATGGGATGCCGTTGCTCGCAGTTCAGCAATTGCGGGATTGCTAGGCGCGGTGATCGCCGGACTCATGTGGCGCGTCGCCTATAGGCGCGTCCCGCCGCCGCATAGTCGATGACCGAGTTCGGCGAGGATCGCGTCCGCGGCGGTGGAGGACTGAGAGGGCAAGATGTATGCGACGTCCCCATCGTTTTTCATGTCGGTAGCGTTCGCCGCTTGCCTGCTCGCATCAGCTTGCGCATCGCTGGATGTTGCGAGAAGCGCGTGCTTTGAGGACGACACGCGTGCATGGCAACGGATCGCAGAACCTGAGAATGCCGCCCTGTATCAACATCTGGCTGATGACAATCCTGCGTTAAGGGGAGGCTGGATGTATCGCCAAGAGGTCTGGTTTTCGCTTCGAACCGGCGAAGTTACATTGTGTCGCCTTGGCGAAGCCAACCGATCCGGCGTGACTTATGAGTTTGCGCCGGACGGTTCCCTCGCAGACCGAGGCTTCCTGTGGATCACGACCAAATAGGCATCGCAAAGATGAGCGCCAAGGGCAGCTTTCGGCGAACGTAGGCCGGTCGATCGGGTGGGAGCTGATCGGCAGGTCTGGGTGGTGTCGGCCGGTCACACGAGAGTTCAGTCTGTGTCGGTCATGAGGAGAGTGGTTGCGACGCCAGTCTTCTTGTCGAGCCAAAAGAACGAGGCGTCCCACGCCACGTCTTTGAACCACGACGACCAAGGGGCGAAGCTCACGTAAGCCAGAGCGTCCGAATAGCGATCATCGAAGGCAGCTTCCGTGAAGGAGCTGACTAGGTGCAAGAGCGCTTTGTCCGATCCGCCGAATTTGGTGTACGCGCCACCGTTGGCGAGCGTTCCAGCCAATCGTCCGGTCGCCACGTGAGGCTGCTCCATCTTGAAGCCCAAGTCGCCGTCAGACCGCCTGAAGTGTCCCAGCGGCCCTAGGCTCTGGGTGACGGTGGGATGTTGGTAGAAGCGGTGGAAGAACAGCGCTTCGTCGAGCCTGTTCCGGGAAAAGTACCATCGCCAAGTTGGCGGGGCCTCGATCGAGAACCGGCCAAGGACCGCCCCGCCGTTGTCGTGGCTACGTCTCAGCTCATCAACAACCGCCGCAAGTCGGGGATCGACAGATGCGCCATGGTTGATCTGAACCATACGCCAATCAGCGTTCAGATCAGCTAGGGTGGGCTTTTCCTGCTTCCAATCGACGTCGCTGTAGTCCACGACTTGTTCTCATGCTGCTTATCGCAAAAAACGGAGCCATCTCTGGCTCCGTTTTCTGCGTTCTTTCAGATGGCGATTTAGGTGCGGTCGGCTTCGCGATCGCGCTGCGCGTCGACGTCTGCCTTCTTCACGGAATCCTTAATGTCGCCCACCGCGTCATGGGCGGCGCCCTTAGCCTTGTCGATCGCACCTTCGACGCGCAGCTTGTCGTTTCCGGTGGCTTTGCCGATCGCGTCCTTGGCGGCGCCTGATGCTTTATCGGCCGCGCCTTTGAGATGTTCTTTGTCCATGGTCTCGTCCTTTCGTGAACTGGCGAACCAACGGGCCCATGACCATATGGTTCCGGTCGAGCGGAACCCTGCCGCGTGGCGGGCGGTCGCACCCGTACACGGCGTAGCGTTTCGCATTTCGCCACCCAATATTGCTGCCAACCTTAGAGGAGTGAGCCCATGTCCACGGAACGCGCAGTACTGGCTGCGGGATGCTTTTGGGGTGTCCAGGACCTTGTGCGTAAGCTGCCAGGCGTGATCAGCAGCCGCACCGGCTATTCGGGCGGTGATGTCCCCAACGCTACCTATCGCCATCACGGCGCCCACGCCGAGGCGGTAGAGATTGTTTTTGACCCAGCGATAATCTCGTATCGCGACTTGCTGGAATTCTTTTTCCAGATCCATGACCCCACCACGCGTAATCGGCAGGGCAACGACATCGGCGCGAGCTATCGCTCAGCCATCTATTTTACCAGCGACGAGCAGAAGCGCGTCGCGGAAGAGACCATCGCCGACGTTGATGCTTCAGGAATCTGGCCTGGCAAGGTGGTGACGACGATCGAGCCTGTAGGCCCGTTCTGGGAGGCCGAGCCGGAGCATCAAGATTACCTTGAGCGCATTCCAGATGGCTACACTTGCCACTTCGTTCGGCCGAATTGGAAGTTGCCGCACCGCGCTAAGGTGAGCTGAGACTCATTGAGTCACGCGGGCGCGAAGACGGTCGAGTTCGTAGAGGTCGTTGCGGCTGAAGCCGACATGCGCGTTTACCGCCGCGACGACCGCTCGTCCTAAGCGTTGCTCGAGCGTGTCCATGAGCGTGAACTTCTCACGCTCCGGCGCGCCTGCGGCTTGCTTTGCGCTTTCGTGGCTGGCCAGGATCAGCTCTTCGGCCCGCAGCACGAGCTCCATTTTGGTTTCGACGTACGCCATCACGTCTTCCGGACTGACGCTGCGCATAGCGCTAACGCTCTCGCGCAACGCGCTGCCCGTTTTGCTTTGGGCAAAGTGGCCCGCGCGGATGTCCTCCAACACCTGCCGATGCGCCGCGGCGTCGGCCGCGAGCCATTGCCGTGTCGCGCGTTCGCTCTTGGCCAGCGTCAGGAACAAGGTCAGCGGCGCCAGCAACAGGGTTAGCGCCATGGTTATGACCGGCTGCGACGGAAAGTGATTGAACGTCGAGTGCACAACGATGGCGGCGATCAGGCCCGGCGCGAACAGGAGCGGTTTAAACTGGTAATGCGTCGCGGCGCCCTCGGCCTGCTTCTCCGACATTTCGTGCGAGATCACCGCAAACAGCGCCGTCGCCGCGCCGTGCATCACCGCCGTGCCGAAGCCGCGCACCAGCCAGTCGGTGACGTTCGCTTGCGTCATCGTGAACAAGTACCAGCAGTTTTCCGCCACCGAGAAACCGGCGCCGACTGCAAAGCCCGCGATCGCGGCGTCCAGCTTGAAACCGAGCCGGTTCTTGGCGAACAGGAACACGATAGGCGCGGCCTTCATGGTCTCTTCGATGACCGGCGCGACATAGCGACTATAATTGCCCCAGCCGATGGGAAAGCCGTCCATGACCCGCCAATTGGCGACGAAGCTGAATAGCGCCAGGCCCGCGCCCGCGAGCGTCAGCAGCGCGATGTCGCGCAGCGGGATAAGATTGAAGACATCCAGGCGATCGAACACCAGCAACAGGAGCAGCACCGGCGCCAGCGCGATCGCCGCCTTCAGTACTAAGTCGATGACCATCACATGATCTTCAGCGAGAGCAGCACCTCGTTGCCTTGGCGCTCGCCATCTTCGAAGCCCTCAGCGTAACCGAGCGATAGCACCATCGGCAATCGGTGGGCCACGGTAAAATTCCAATCCGTCTGAATGCCGATGGATTGTAGAGAGCGGCGGTCGCCGACATTGGGCGCCGTTTCCAATGCGCCGACGAAGAAGGCGGGGCGCATGGAGCTCAGGAAGAAAGCTGAGTTGCCGAGGTCCTCAAATCGGACCGGCGGCAAATTGAGCTCGGCGATCGAACGCACGAAGCTGCGGGCGTCAATTTCGTTGATCTCGAAGCCGGGTAGGCTGTCGAAGTCGCGGTAGCGCTTCACTTCGCGGTCATCGACGTAATTGTTGCCAAAGGCGCCCATGTAGAAGCTGCTGAGCGGGCTGGCTTCATCGCCGCCGACGGCGCCAGCGGACGAATAGAGCCATACCGAGGCGTTATTGATCGGGAGCGGCACGCCGAAATCGATACCGCCGCGAATGCTGGGAAAGAATTCGTCATTGGCATGATCGGCCCCGACCGCGAGATTCCACCGCCAGCCGCGTTCGTGGTCGACCGCGCCGAGCGAACGGGTGGTGTTGGTGTAGCTGAGCTCGGCATTGAACGAGGCCAGCGTGTCGAACGAACTCTGTACGTTCTGCGCTGATGGCAGCGTGTCGAGCCCGGTGTAGTATGCGGCCTCGACATCGAGATCGAGCTGGCGCGGCGGATCGTAGATGAACGAATGGTGATAGCCGACGATCACGGCATCGCCGGCGCGGGCCCGCTCGGTTGGGCCGAATAAGTCGTAAAAGTCAGCGTCGTTGTGCCAATAGCGGAAGCGCCACTTGAGCGTCCGATACTCGACGTCGAGGTGCCAATCCTGATCCTCGTAGTCGGACTCGATGGAGTAGGAGAGCGTCGCGTGCAGTGTGTTGAACTGCAGCGGATCCTCGAAGACGACGTGATAGCCAAGCGCCGCGCTGCCGCGATAGCCCTCGATCACCGGATAAGCGGCGCCGAGGCGCATCTCGTCGCGCGGCGCGTAATGGCCTCGCTCAGTGATCATGCTGTCGAAATCGACGGCGCTGGGGGCTCCCGCAGTCCACGTCGTCACCACCGGATGGCGCTCGGCCACTTCGGCGCCGAGGAAGCGGATGTTGCCAAGATCGTTGAGCGGTGTCGGCTGGATGGTGGCGGGTCTGAAGCCGTCGCCGGTGTACTCGTAGACGATCAGTGAGCCGTCAGTCTGCGGGATCGGGCGGAAGAAGCCGGTCTCGGCGTTGCTGACTGCTTCAAGCGCCTGCGTGGCGATCTCGAAGCGGAAAATGTTGGAGACGCCGGTGTAGTAGGCGCTGCCATAGAGATAGCGGCCATCAGGCGAGAACACGAAGCCTTCTGGCGTCGATGTGCCCAAGCTGAACTGGGTAATCGGATCAGTCAGACCCGCGAGCATGTCGTCGACGCGAAACACCTGCACTGATTGATCGCCGCTGACTTCGCCGACTGACGTCGATAGCAACGTCCCGTCCGGCGAGATGTCGAGATCGAACGGCACCCGGCCGAACGGGAACGTGTGGACTTGGCTCCAGCTCGTGTAGGGCTCGGCGATGCGCACGAGCGTGACGAAGCCGTTCAAGTGCCGCAGGCCCCAGAGCGAGCGATCGGCCGGGTTGAAGACGATGTCGCCGATGCGCGCGTCTTCCAGCACCATGCGCTGGCGGCCAGTGGCGACGTCGATCTGCATGATGTCGCGGTAGGCGTAATTGTCGGTCGTGTACCAAGCTGTGTTGCTGGCGGGATCGTAGGCCAACGACGTGACGCGGTAGAGCATCGCGCCTTTGATGTCGGTGAGGCGGCGGATGTCGCCGCTCTGCGGCGTCAGCACGCCGACGTGCCCGATCACGCCAGGATAGCGGAAGGCGCCGACAAGATTGCCCGTGCTTGGATCGACGAAGGTGCGCGAGACTGATCCGAGAGCGCGCGGCGCCAGGGGCTGCGCTTGCGTTAGCGGGAAGGCGTGCACCGAAGCCAAGTTGGCGCGCTGAAACTCATGCTCCCAGGCGATCCAGTCGCGCCAAGCTTGGTTTAAAGGCAAGTCGAAGACGCGGCGAAACTGCGTGGCGTAATAACCGTCGCTGTCCTCGTCGCGGCGCAGCCATTGGATGACCTGCTCGGGGGAATAGTTCAGCGCTAAATAACTGAAGAAGCGCGTGCCATAGAGGTAGTCGTTCACGCCGACTTGGAAGTCGACGAAGATGCCTTCGGACTCGAGGCCCACCGGCGAATAGAAGTGCGCGTCGTCGCGCACCATTGAGCGGAACACCATCTCGTCGTAGGCGCCCTGGGCGCGGCCGAAGCCGCCGGCCATCCATGTTTCCATGAACACGGCGCTGCCTTCGAGAAACCAACGCGGCACGTTCACGCGCGGTGTGGTGAGATAATTATAGAGGATCGATTCCGGATGCTCCTGCACCGGCATCGGCTTGCCCCCGAAGATGCGGCGCCAGCGCGCATCATCGCTATTCCAAACATCCATAAGCGCGACGTGCGTCACTTCATGATTGGTCAGCGTGTAGAAGCGCTCGCCCGGGCTGAACGTTTCATACGCTAGACTGAGCGGCGCGATGTCGATCAGCAGCGCGTTGTTTGGCGACGAGCGCGCGGCGGCGTTGCCGTAGTCGGAAAAGTCCTTCAGCAGAACGGTGACTTGATCCCACGGCTCCCAATCGAACATGCGCCGCTGGTACGCCAGCGCGTTCTCGAAGCTGCGGCCGACATAGGGCGTGAGGTAGGTTTCGGACGGATCGAAATACAGAAGCCGCAAGTCTTCGGTCTCGATGCGGCTGAGATCGATGAGCGGGATGTCCCCCGGCGCGCGGCTCAGCACGGGCTCTGAAGGTGGTGGTGTGTCGTTCAGCGGCCCGTCCGGGCTTTCCGGCGGCGTGTCTTGCTGAAGCGTTTGCTGGTGCGCGCTGCTGTCGTTGTTCTGCGCGTACGCCGGTGCGACGGGCGCAAGCAACATGATGGAGAGGCAGCCAAGGAACGTTCGGATGGTCACGCTCCTGCCTAGCATGCTCGGAGCGAGGCTAGGTGGGGCCTCGCTCCGATGATGCGTTGCGGTTCGTTAGTTCGCCCGGATGGCGTTGGCGAAGTTGGCGTCGCGGGCCATTGCAGCGAACGCTGGCTCGCGCGCCAGCGCCGCAAAGGCCGGTTGCCGCGCTAGCGCCGTGAACGCTTGCGCGTTCGAGGCCAGGGCCTGCAGCGCCTGCGGGTTGCGGGCCAATGCTTCGAACGCTTGCGGGTTCTGGGCCATGGCCGCGAACGCCTGCGGGTGACGCGCCATGGTCTGGAACGCTTGCGCGCTCACGCCCTGGGCAGTGGCCGAGCGGGCGGCGGCGGCCTGAGCCTGGAACGCTTGCGCGTTGCGGGCAGCGGCGGCGAGGCCTTCAGCGTTGCGGGAGAGCGCTTGGAACGCTTGAGCGTTGCGCGCCAGCGCCTGGAAGGCTTGCGCGTTCGAGGCGAGGGCGTTGAACGCCTGAGCGTCGCGCGCCAGTGCCTGGAACGCCTGCGCATTGGCGGCGAGCGCTGCGAACGCCTGAGCGTCGGCGGCCAGCACGCGCATTGCTTGCGCATCACGGCCGAGCGCCTGGAACGCTTGCGCGTCACGCGCCATGGCGGTGTTGGCTTGTGGGTTGCGAGCTGCGGCGGCGAAGTTTGCGTCGCCGCGGGCGAAGGCCGCGAACGCTTGCGGGTTGCGGGCCATGGCCGCGAACGCTTGCGGGTGGCGGGCGAGCGCTTCGAACGCCTGCGGATGCTGAGCCATCGCCGCGAACGCCTGCGGCTCACGCGCTAATGCTGAGAACGCTTGTGCGTTGGCGGCAAGGGCCGACATCGCCTGAGCGTCGAACGCGTTGGCGGCGCCGGCTTGGGCTTGGAACGCTTGCGCACTACGGGCGGCGGCGGCGAGGCCTTCGGCGTTGCGCGACATGGCCTGGAACGCTTCGGCGTTACGCGACATGGCCTGGAACGCCTGCGCGTTGGCGGCGAGGGCGTTGAACGCCTGCGCATCGCGGGCGAGCGCTTGGAAGGCTTGAGCGTTGGCGGCAAGGGCGTCGAAGGCTTGTGCATCGGCAGCGAGCGCGCTCATTGCTTGCGCGTCGCCAGCGAGAGCCTGGAACGCTTGCGCGTCGCGGGCCATGGCGGTGTTTGCTTGTGGATTGCGCGCGGCGGCGGCGAAGTTGGCATTGCCGCGAGCGAAAGCGGCGAACGCTTGCGGGTTGCGCGCCATGGCCGCGAAGGCCTGCGGGTGACGGGCCAAAGCTTCGAACGCCTGCGGATGCTGCGCCATGGCCGCAAACGCTTGCGGCTGGCGGGCCATCGCGGTGAAGGCGTTGGCGTTCTGCGCAAGCGCGACGAACGCTTCGGCGTTGGCGGCTTGTGCAGCCGTCGACTGAGCGACGCCGGCTTGGGCCGCGCGCGAAAGCGCGGCGAAGGCCTGGGGATCGCGCGCCAGGGCGGTGAAGGCTTGCGCGTCGCGCGCCATCGCCTGCAGCGCTTGTGGATTTTGTGCGAGGGCGGCGAAACCCGGATCGGCGGCCAGGGCGCGGAACGACGGATCGTTGATCATCAGTTCGAACGCGTCGGTCTGCATAAGAAGGGGCACGGCGTCATCACCGAGCGTCACGTCGGCATCGCCGACCTGGGCCGCGCGATAGCGTTCGGCTGGGGCGATGGTGCCGCTGCTTTGCGAGCTGATGGGCGGCAGCACGGTCCCCACCGCTAGGGCCGCAACCGCCACTAGGGTTATCCCGCCCATGGCGGCGATGCCCAGCTTGGCGTTGTTGGAAAGCGCGTTGCTCATCTCAGTACTCCATCCTCGCGGGACGGAGTTGCGGCCAATAATTACCGCACGTCAATAATAACTTGACCCAGCGGAGGCCCGTTCGTTCCGGGCGCCAATGAGCGGGTGCTCGGCGCCGGCTGGAGGCTCGCCCGTAAGGAACTGAAAATATAGATAATTTTCGATTTCTCAAGCCCCTCGATGGGCCGGCGAGCAGCGTGACCGCGGTCTCTTCAAATAGCGCGCCAACGAGGGGTGCGTCAGCCCCGGCTTGCGCCTCGCGCGCGCACCGCAACTTGCCCGTGTGGGGGTTCGCTGAAGCGGCCCCGATTGCCGCCCTCATGAGATACTTGTAATCTCGAATCTCGAGCCGGCGCGGGCCAGGCTACTTGGGGGAGTTACTAGAATGATCGTGCGCTGGTTGATCGTCGGATTTGTATTCTGGATCGCAATCGCGTTGGCATTCCGATTTGCCGGTGAAACCGTCTTCACATCAGGCTCCGATGGCGTGTCTTGGCTGTTCATGATTCTGCCGGTTGTGATGCTGGTAGTGACGTTCCTGTTCTTGAAAATTCTGAACGTCGCGCCGACCGATCGGGCTGAAGCCGCTTCGATCATGGCGGTGCCCGGCCTACTCGTCGGCATTTATGAAATCAATAGCTTCACCAACGTGTTCCCGAACCTCGACCCGTCCCTGGGTCCGCAGTTCGCATCGCTGATGTTTGCCTGCTACGCGGCGGTGATCATCGCCGGCATCGTTACGTCGAGACTTGAAAGCATCTGAACCTGCTGCGGCGCTCGCGCCTTATCCGAAGGTTGAAATTGTTGATGCGCCCGAACTCGTCCAGGCAGGCGGTTCGGGCGCTCTTCTGCACTATCCGCCGAGCCACGCGGTTCGCTAACGTGGCGCCACCCCGCGTTCGGGCCGCAGCGGAACGAGCATGACCAACGCCTACAGCGAAACGTACCGTCGGTTTGCGCTGCAGGCGGCTGTGCTGGCGTGGTCGGCCCTGGTGGTGTTCTGGGTCTTCTACACCGCCGACTTTTATCTGTTGCCCAGTGGCTCGGACGACCCCGGCCCCCTTTCGCGCTATTTCGCTTTCGACCCGTCCACGGATTCGATCTCCACGCTCGTCGGCGTCAACGCCGCGGTGTTCGGCATCGTCATCACCGTGGTCAGCATCATCGTGCAATTGTCGGCCGATCGTTACACCGGCGTCGCCCGCATGTTCTTGCGCGACCGGCTGAATATCTATGTGGCGGCATTCTATGTGGTGACGTGCGTGGCCAGTGTCTGGCTGTCGGCGGCGAGCCATGCCGACTACGTGCCGCGCATCACGCTGATGGTGATGCTGTCGATGACGATGGGTGGGCTCGTCATCACCATGCCGTACTTCGGCTACGTGTTCTGGTTTCTGGAGCCACAGAATTTGATCGGGCACATTCGTCAGGACGCTATCAAGCGCGCTGACAAAGGTGCTCACGAGGAAGACCAAGCTCATTGTTTCAAGGCGCAAGCCGAGACGTTGTTCGCGCTCGAAGAGCTGACCGACATCGCCAACAACTCGATCTCGGGCAAGGACAAGATCATCGCCAGCGCGGCGGCGGATGCGTTGAAGGATTTCGCGGTCGAATATTTGAAAGTGAAACCGCGCGCCACCAAAGCCTGGTTCTCTATCGGTCCGGAGATTCGTCAGAACCCGGACTTCGTCGCCATGGATTCCGAATCCCTCGCTGACCTCGAATTGCGGGGGACGTGGGTCGAGTGGAAGGTGATGCGTCAATACCTTAGCATTTACAACGAAGCTTTGGGCTCGATGCGCGACATCAACTACGTGATCGCAATCGACACACGCTATATCGGCGAAGCTGCCGCCACGGCGGACGACGTTGAACTCGTCGATCTCGTCTATCGTTTTATGAATTCGTACCTGCGTTCCACGCTCAACGCCCGTGACGTGCGCACCACATACAACGTGCTCAATCAATATCGGAAGCTGATCGAGTCGATGCTGCGCGAAGGTCGAGCCAAGGCGGCCGCTGATGGCGTCAGGCACATGAAGTATTACGGGTTGCTCGGCTTCGAGATGGATTTGAGCTTCGTTACCGAAACCGTGGCGTATGACCTCTCGTCACTGGCCCAATACGCAAACGAGATATCGTCGCTGGCGGAGACGGACATTCTCGACGAATTCCTCGAGCTCGACCGCCCGCCTTTCGTTCGCAGCGAGGACCGGGCGCTGCTGGGCGTGCGCAAGGCGCAGGTGAAGCTCGCTGCCTTCTACATCGCGACCGACCAGGAGCACCGCGCCCGCGCTATTGCAAATGACATGCGCGACGAACCTAAGGAGCGTCTCGCCAAAATTCGCCGCCAGCTCGAAAACGTCGGCAGCAAAGATTTTTGGGAGATCATCGATCGTGGCCGGAATTTCGAGTACATGCCGCCGGCGCAGCGAGAGTGCCTTGCAACCTTCTTCGATTGGCTCGATGTAGAGGCGGTGGCGGGCCCCGGTCCGCAATAGGGGACAAGCGTATGATCATCTGGGCGGCGGCGGCCGGCGGCGCGGTTTTGCTGCTGGCGCTCGCGCTCTGGTATGCGCCGGCACGAACGACGGTTATCGTCGATACCTCAGCTTCCACAGCCCGCGCCGACATGCATCTGCTCTGGGGAATGGGGCCGCTGCTTTCGGCGCGTGCGCTGCCCAAGGGTGAGGCGGGCACGCCGCTGAAGTTGTTCTACGAGGCGCCGCGGATTGGCTACGCGCTCATGACGCCGGGCCTGGCGGATACCGTCTATGCGACAATGCAGCGCCTATTAGCTTTGAAGCCGAGTTTGTCACGTTTGTCGCTCCGTATGAATCTTGGGGATTCCGCCCAGAGCCGGGTGGTGGAGACTGCGGCGCACGCCGCTATCGCCGCCGCGCCTGCCTCCGTGCGCGAGACGGTCACCATCGCTCAGTCCGAGGCGCCCGGCGCCGAACTGACGGCGCGCTTTGAACTCAGCGTTTCGCCGGCCAGCTTGAATGCGATTTATGGCGACCTCAATAATTCGCGCGCCGTAAAGGAGTTTCGCCGTCGCCTTAGGCAAAAGATGAAACCCAAGTCCGGCAAGGCGCCGCGCGAGGTGCGTGCGACGTAGGCTACATTCGCCAAACGGCGTCGTCGCCAACGCGCATGACCTGTCCGGCGGCGCCGACAGGTTCGGCCTTTCCGTCTGTAAGAAAAGCGATGAGCTCGGCACTATCCTCGGGCACTTTGGCGAGCAACCGCGCCCCTTTGAGCGTCCGCGCGACGATCACGCCGCCACGCGGTCGTCCGTCGCGCGCATAAAACGTCGTGTACGTTTCGATTCGCGCGGCGCCCGCATAGCTCACGTCCACGCCAGGAATCGGATCACGCGCGGCGTCGGCTTCAGCCTGCACGTCGAGGCTGCGGGCCTCGTGCGCCGCATGTAATGGATCGCGCGTGAGCAGGATCGTATGGTTCTGCGTGACGTAGCCACCGTTAGCGAAGAGCAGGCCGTGCGTACCGCCGGTGCGCAATCGGTCGACCATGCTGGCGACAGCGTGGCTCATGTAATTGCCAATTGGGCCGCCGCCAAATGTGAGACCGCCAAAAACTGTCGCCGGGCGTTCGACCGGCCAGCCAACGATCCGGCGCGCCATTTTCGGCACGCACGGAAAGCAGCTGTATAGCTCGATGAAATCGAGGTCCTCCACGGCAAGGCGGTTGAACCTGAGCGCGCCGTGAAGCGACGCCTCCATGCTGGCGGAGCGATCGAAGCGGTCACGCTTCAGAATGGAGCTGGGCTCGTCGGCGGCTGCGCCGAAGCCGACATAGACGAGCCGATCTTCACCGATGCCGTGACGGCGCGCCGCTGCCAAGCTCGTAACGATGAACGCGGCCCCTTGGTTCACCGAGCCGTTGGCGACCATGAGCTTGGTGTAGGGGAATGCGATCGGGCGGTTGTCCGCCGATGCCTGCAAGATGTCTTGAGCGCTGCGCGGTGCGCGTAGCCAAGCATGCTCGTTCGTCGCCGCGACTTCCGACATGCGCGCCCAAATCTCGGCGCTCTCGCGCTGCGCCTCCGCCAGCGTCTGTCCGTAAGCGGCGCGCATCGCATTTTCATAGAGCGGGTAGACGTCCACCGGCGCGACCAAACCGTAGCGCTGGCTGTAGCTCAGCTCGCGCCGCTGTGTGGCGGCGCGCATAGCGTTGTGATCGGACGCCGCGCCGCCGGTCTTTGCGGCCGCGCGTCCGGCGGCGGTGCGCAGGGCTTCGCCGCCAGCGACGAGCGCGCTCTCGATTTCACCCGCGGCGATGCGGTTCGCCGCTTCGTTCAGCAGCAGAATAGGGCTCGCACCGCTCGGGTATTTTGTCTGGTAGCAAAGCCGCGGCGACGCGCCTAGGCGCTGCGCCAACGGCGCCGAAATAGCGCCAAGCTCAGGAAACGAAAGCTGATCGACGACGCCAACCGAATCCAAGCGGGCCAGCCAGCCGCCGCCGCCATCTGTATCCGCAAGCCGCGCGGCGGCTTCCATCAGCCCAAGCGGGTCCAGTCCTAGGAACGGATCTGCCGACCGGTCATTGATCTGACCAACGCCGACGATGACCGGTATGCGTGCCGCGTCCATGCGTGCTGCTCTCCTGCGCTCGACCTACGGCTGCGAACGCGGCTATCAATGGTTTCAGAATGAACTCTGTTTGCAAGCCCCGCCTCAAGTATCTCGCTGCCGCCATCGTGCTGACGGCAATCAACGCCTGCGCGCCCGCGGTGCAGACAGCGCAGTGCGCCGCGGACGTGGTCATCGGTAGCGCGGTTGACGTGCCGGCAGGGCAAGTGGCGCGCGGCGACGTGGCGTTCAATGCCGAGGAAACGATAGGCGGCGCGGGCGAAGTCGCCGCGTTCTCCATCGACGCTCACGAAGTGACCAACCAGCTATTCGCAGCCTTCGTCGCCGCGACGGATTACGTCACCGTGGCTGAACGCGCCGGCCCCGACGGCCAGCTTCTCGGCGCGGCTGTGTTCGATCGGCGCGCGGGGTCATGGCGCGTCGATCCCAACGCTAGCTGGCGCAGCCCCGACGGCGCGGGCTCATCCCTCAGCGGGCGTGAGCGCTATCCTGTCGTCGCCGTCGCCTACGAAGATGCGCAAGCTTACGCGCGTTGGGCTGGCCGGCGGCTGCCGACCGAGAACGAATGGGAATTTGCCGCACGTGGTAGTGCGCCGGCGCCAGCGGATGTCGGTGCGGAAGCGTTCGGCGCCGATGGCGCGCCCGTCGCCAACACTTGGCAAGGCGCGTTTCCGATCGCTGATACAGGCGATGATGGGTTTCAGGGTTTGGCGCCTGTGGGCTGCTTTCCCGGCAACGCGCGCGGCCTGCACGACATGATCGGCAATGTCTGGGAGTGGACGAGCGACGTTTATGTCGGCGCCACCGCTCAGGACGTAGCCGGGCGCGGCGAGGTCCCACCGTCTCACGTGCTGAAAGGCGGCTCCAATCTTTGCGCCCGCAATTTCTGCTCGCGCTTCCGCAGCGGCTCGCGTCAGCCGGGCGACCCAGGTCTTGGCATGTCGCACATTGGCTTTCGCACCGTTGGCGACGTGAGCTCTTAGTCCAACAGCGCGCGCGCCATCCGCTTTAGCACTGCGCTAGCCTGCTTCGGCGCCAACCGCTGCTCGTGCCGGAGCCGCCGCCACGCTTCGAAGCTCAGCGTTAGGTCTAGCGCTTCCACACGCTCCGTCTGTGACGCGACGTTCGCCGGCAAGACCGCCAGCATCGTTTCGCGCTGCAGACTGGTGATCTTTTTATGCTCGTTCTGCAGAAAGGCCGAGCCGAAGCGATGCGCATCGGCAGCTGACTTGATCGGCAGCATTTCTTCGAACATGCGGGCGCGGCGTTCGATCAGTTCGTTCAGTCGCTCGCGCCAGGTGGTAGCGACAAATGGCGCGGTGAACATTGGCGCCAGCCGCGACGCCATGATGGCGTGGATCTCGCGGTAGACGCCCTCCATATCGTTGAAGAGCCGGAACACCGTACGCCGGCCAACGCCCGCGCGTTCGGCAACCAGATCGGCGCTCGGCGCGATCTCTCCCTCGCGCACCAGTTCAAGCATGGCGTGCGCGATGCGCTGTCGGCTCGCATCGGCGCGCTGCCGGCGCCCATCCAGGACTTCGATCTTCGCGGTAGCCATGCGCGTTAGCTGGTGCGCTTTATAAACGCGTCGAGCACGTCGGCGATCTGCTCGGGTTGGTCTTCTTGCAGGAAGTGTCCGCCACCGGCGATGGTCAAGTGGTCCTGGTCCTTCGCGCCGAGCACGCGCGATTGAAACACGCGCTCGCCGCCGCGCGTGATCGGATCGTTGTCGCTGAAGGCGGTGAGGAATGGCTTTTCGAATTTTTCGAGCACGCCCCATGCCGCGATGTTTTCTTGCACCGAGGGCGTCTCCGGCTTCACCGGCACCAAAGCCGGGAACGCGCGTGCGCCGGCCTTGTAGCTCTCGTCCGGATAGGGCGCATCGTAGGCGTCCATCTCCGCTTGCGTCAGCGTGCGCGACGAGCCGCCATTGATGATCTGGCTGGTTGGAAAGGTCGGCGTGGTTTGGCTGAAGGTTTGCCATGCCTCGAACGCCGGCGTCGCGCCCGACCCGGTCGGCAGCCCGGTGTTGGCGACGACGACGCGCGCGAAACGCTCCGGCATCGCCGCGACGAGCCGCAAGCCGATCAGCCCACCCCAGTCCTGGCAAAACAAAGTGATATTGCGCAGATCGTTGGCGACGAGCCAATCGCTCATCCACGTCACATGACGCTCGTATGTGTAGTCCCCGCGCTCGGCCAATTTATCCGAGCGTCCGAAGCCGATGAGATCGGGCGCCACGGCGCGATGGCCCTTTGCAACCAGCGCCGCAATGATCTTGCGATACAGGAACGACCAAGTCGGCTCGCCGTGCATGAGCAGGATCGGCGCGGCCGCGCGCGGGCCTTCATCGATATGCGCGATGCGCAACGCCACGCCGGGCGCATGCTGGATGTCCGTGTAATGCGGCGCATAGGGAAAGTCCGGCAGTGCGGCGAAACGATCGTCGGGGGTGCGCAAGACCTGCATGCTTGATCCTTAGAACGGGCGAGATTGACCGGCGGAGAGCCCCGGCATATAGTGGCACTCATAGTGCCTATTTATTGAAGCGCACGTCAAGAGCGTCAATTGCGGTCCCGATCGGGATGGTGCGGGGGATAAGATGAAGCGAAGCAACTGGCTGTGGCTTGCGGCGCTCGTCATCATCTTGGGCGCCGGCGCAGGCGTCTATATCTTTCGCGGTGAGCTTGCGACGCGCCTGCTAGAGCGCGCGGCGGCGCAAGGGATGAGCGAGTCCCTCACGGCGCAGCTCCCCGATGGCCTGCACGCCGTCTTCTGCGGTACCGGCTCGCCCTTGCCGGATCGCTCTCGCGCCGGGCCGTGCCTCGCCGTGATAGCCGGCGATCAGGTTCTGGTGTTCGACGCAGGCGAGGGCGCTGCCGAAACCTTGGCGCTGATGGGCGTCAATGCTGGCGATATCCAAGCCGTCTATCTCTCGCATTTACACTCGGATCATTATGACGGCCTCGCGCCGCTGGCCTTGCAACACTGGGCCACCGGTACGGCGCAGGAGCCGCTTCTGTTGGTTGGCCCAACCGGCGCGTCGCGCATCGCCGCTGGCTTGCGCGAAGCCTACGCCATCGATTCCGCCTATCGCACTAACCACCACGGCCCCGAGGTGATGCCGCCAACTGGCGCCGGCCTACGCGCGCAGGAGTTCGCCGTGCCGACGGGCAATGAGCCGATCGTGTTGCGCGACGAAGGCGGCGTGCGCGTGCTGGCGTTCCGTGTCGATCACGCACCGACTGAAGCGGTCGGCTTCCGCGTCGAGTACGGCGGGCGCAGTCTGGTCATCAGTGGCGATACCTCCCGCTCGGCCTCCTTGGCTCAGAACGCGCGCGGCGCCGATCTCTTGGTGCACGAAGCGCTGTCGCCGCGCTTGAATGCGATCATCGAGAATGCCGCACGCGAGGCAGGCCGAGAGAACGTCGGCGCCATCTTCCACGACATCCTCGACTATCACACCAGCCCCGAGGACGCCGGCTCAGTCGCGACGGAAGCCGGCGTCGGCGCGCTAGCGCTCACGCACTTGCTGCCCCAAACGCCGATCCCAGGTCTCACCGCGACGTTCGAGCGCGATGCGAAGACGACTTATGACGGCCCTGTTTGGGCGATGCGCGATGGCGACGTAATCTCGCTGCCAACCGCAGGCGGCCTACAGCGCTCACGTCACGGAAGATTCTGAGGACGCTTACAATGAAGAAGCTTGCTATCATTTTCGGCGTCTTCGCGCTCTTGGCGGTCGGCGGTTTCCTGCTGTTCAAACAATACGCACACTATCTGCCGGGCCTCATGGCGAATATTCGCGATCCGATCGCAGCCAACCAGCCCGTCGTCTGGTCACGCGGCCCTGACGTCGCACCAGAGGGCCCGCGGCCACCCAACATCATTGTCATCGTCGCCGACGATCTCGGGTTCAATGATATCTCCTTCTATGGCGGCGTTGCCGGCGGCCTTGTGCGTACGCCCCACATCGACGCACTGGCGCTGCAAGGCGTTAGCGTTGACACGGCGTACGCCGCCAACGCGACGTGCTCACCTTCGCGCGCGGCGATGATGACCGGTCGCTACCCGACGCGCTTTGGCTTCGAGTTCACCTCGGCCCCGCAAGCCTTCGCCCGTTATCTCTCGCACTCCAATCCGGACTCGCTTCGTCAGCCAGTTTTCCACGAAGAACGTGTTGCAGATTTGCCGCCGCTCGACACGCTGGGCTTGCCGCCAAGCGAAGTGACGATTGCCGAAGTGTTGCAGAGCAGCGGCTATCACACGATGCACATCGGCAAATGGCACCTCGGTGTGGAAGCGCCGATGCGCCCGGAAGCGCAAGGCTTCAACGAGAGCCTGGGCTTCATGTCCGGCGCTGGCATGTTCTTGCCGGCGAACGATCCCAACGTTGTCAACGCCGAACTGCCCTTCGATCCGATCGACCGCTTCCTCTGGGCCAATCTGCCGTACGCCGTCGAGTGGAACGGCGGCCAGCGCTTCCGGCCCGAAGGCTACGTCACCGACTACTTCGCAGATCAAGCCGTGGCCGCGATTGAAGCCAACCGCAACCGCCCGTTCTTTATGTATCTGTCGTTCAACGCACCGCATACGCCGCTGCAAGCAACGCGCGCCGACTACGACGCGTTGAGCGGCATCGAAAACCACACTGAGCGCGTTTACGGCGCCATGATCTTGGCGCTCGACCGCGGCGTGGGTCGCGTCATGCAAGCGTTGCGCGATCAGGGGCTGGACGAGAACACGCTTGTCATCTTCACCAGCGACAATGGCGGCGCCTGGTATGTCGGCCTGCCTGAATTGAACGCGCCTTTCCGTGGCTGGAAGGCGACTTTCTTCGAGGGCGGCATCCGCGCGCCGTTCTTCGCGCGCTGGCCGGGGCAATTGCCCGCCGGCCAACGCGTCGATGGGCCTGCCACGCATATGGACATCTTCGCCACCGCCGCGGCCGCTGGCGGCGCGACGGTGCCGCATCAAGTCGATGGCGTGAACTTGTTGCCGTATCTTCGCGGCGATGCGACCGCGCCGCCGCACGATGTCCTGCACTGGCGCTCCGGACCCTATCGCGCGGTGCGCGCGGGGGACTGGAAGCTGCAGGTATCCGAGCGTCCTGATCGCGTCTGGCTCTTCAACTTGCGCGACGATCCGACCGAGCAGAACGACCTCTCGGCGCGCGAGCCGGCGCGTGTCGCCGAATTACGCGCGCTGATCGAAGCGCATAACGCCGACATGCCGCCGCCGCTGTGGCCGGCTCTGCTGGAAGGACCGGTGCGCATTGACGTACCGCTGAACACGCCGTGGAGCGAGGACCAGGAATACATCTATTGGTCCAATTGAGATGATCGTGGTGCTCGTCATCGCCGCGGCTCTCGCCGCGTTAGTCGCGGCGTTATGGCTGATCGGTGCGCGTGAGCCGGTGCTGCGCGGCACGGGACCGGTGTGGTTCATCGCGCTGCGCGGCGGCGAAGGCGATCCGCTTGCGACTGGCATGCGTCTCTTGTGGTCGTCCAATGCCGACCTCGCCTTCATCGGCGCCGAGAACGCCTATTGGACCCGCTTCCTCGTCGTCGCCGGGGAAGGCGCAACGCCTCTGTCGCGTAAGGCGTTCGATGACGCGTACGTCGCGCGCATCCGACTACTGGCGCCGCCGCGCATTGCGTTGGGAGTGGTCCGACTGCTGGTGATACTCGGCGTGCTGTCGCGGCCATCGACGGCGAACGTCGCAACCGACGCGCAGACGCTCGGCTTCAAACAAGCGCTGATGCCGAGCGCCGCAGCGATCGCCAATCTACTCGCCCGGCCGCCGAGCTATGCGCCGGCCATGGTCAACTTCCTCACTTACTTTGATCAAGCCAAATACGACCAAGGCGGCTCTGGCCGCGCCGCCTATCGCCGTTATGGTTTGGTGGCGATGCGCACCGTCTTTCGCACCGGCGGGCAGCTCTTGTTCTACAGCGCTGTCACGGAAGTAGTGCGCCAAGCCAAAGCGTGGCCAGCTGGCGGTGCTTGGCATGACGTGGCCGCCATGCGCTATCCGAACCCGCCGGCGATCCTTTCCATGGAACACGTGCCCGAATATCGCGCCGCGCTCGCGCACCGTGACGCCGGGCTCGAACGCACTGTCGTCATCGCCTCGACGCCGACTTAAGCCTCCGCCGGCTTATCCTTCGGCGCCAGCAGCAGATACATGGCCGGCGTGACGATGCGCGCGATCAAAGTTGAGCTGATAAGGCCGCCGATCAGCACCATGGCGATGGGGGAGAAGAGCGGCGAATCTTCCAGAAGCAACGGCGTCATGCCGCCAATGGCGGTTGCGCTTGTGAGGAGCACCGGCAGAAAGCGCACCTCGCCCGCGCGCTCCACCGCTTCGCGCAAAGGCACGCCGCGTTCGCGCATTTGGTTGGCGAACTCCACCAGAAGGATCGAGTTTTTGATCTCGATGCCGGTCAGCGCGATGAAACCAATGATGGCGGTGAACGACAGTGATTCCCCGCCAATCCAGAGCGCGATTAACCCGCCCATGATTCCGAACGGAATAACGAACGCGACGACAGCGCTCACTGCGAACGTGCCGAACTCGAGCAACAACACCGCCATCACGCCGAAGATCGCGATGAGAATAGCGGGCCCCAGCCCGGAGAAGCTACGCTGCTGGGCCTCCGCTTCGCCGCCAAAGGCGAGCGAATAGCCCGGCGGCATCTGCAGCGCTTCCAGCCGCTCGGCGACATCGGCGGTGACGGCGCTGATGAGGAAGCCGTTCTGCGTGTAGGCGGTGACGGTGGCGGTGCGCTGGCGTTGCAGGCGGTTGATGGAAGCTGGCCCGCTCTCGAGTCTCGGATCGGCAATCTCGCCCAGCGGCAGTGCGCCGCCTTGGCCGTTCCAGACATAGAGATTCTCGAGCGCTGAGAGCGGCATGGTGTTGTCGCGCGGCGCGCGAAGCACCACCGGAAACGCATCGCCGGCCGGATCGCGAAATTGCGCCACTCTGCCGCCGCCGATAGCGATGCGGAGATTCTGATCGATGGCGCCGGCAGGGACGCCGCGAAGCGCGGCTTCCGCGTCATTGATGTTGAGATCGAGATCGATCAGTCGCTCTGCGGTAGGATTAGAGATATCGCGCGTGCCGGGCGTCGCGCGTACGATGCGCTCAACCTCGGCGGTGATCTCACCGATGGCGGCGAGGTCGGCGCCGCTGACTTGCACCGCGATTGGTGCTTCGATCGGCGGCCCGTTGGTGAAGCGGCGCAGGTTGATACGAGCGCCGGCATATTGATCGAGCCGAGCCCGAATTTCTTCCAACTTGGCCATGCCTTCGCGGCGATGCCATTCGTGGAAACGCGCATACACTTGCCCAATGTTAGAGATCTGCTCGGGCGGGACTTCGTTGTAAAAAATCTGCGGATTGCCGCGGCCGCTATTGGAGAAGCGCCATTCGATTTCCGGATACTCCGCCAGCACGCCGTCAACATACTGAACGGCGCGGTCCGTTTCGCTGACGGCGGCGCCCTGCGGCGTCTCGATCTCCACGAGGAAGTAGGGGCTGTCGTTCTCTGGAAAGAGGCTGAAGCCAAGCTGCGGCACTAGTCCGAGCGAAAGGACAAACGCGGCGAGGCCGGCGATCACCGTTTTGCGCGGATGGATGAGGGCAAAATGCAGCGCAGGGCGATAGAGGCCGTGAATGGCGCCCATCACCGTGTCGAGTAGCATGTTCGATTTGCCGGCCGTATCGCGCGGCAGCAGACGGCTTGCCAGAAACGGAATGATGGTGAGCGCCACGATCAGCGACGCAATGATCGTCGTCACCACCGCGATCGGCAGCGAGCGCACAAAGGCGCCGGCGGCTTCGGGCAACGCCATGATGGGCAGGAAGGCGAGCAGTAGAGTTGCCGTGCAGCCGATGACGGCGATGTTGATCTCTTGCACGCCAGCGATCGCCGCTTCGCGGGGCGCGAGCCCCGAACGCAAGTGTCGAGAGATATTTTCGGTGACGACAATGCTGTCATCCACCAACAAGCCCAACGCCAACACGAAGCCGGCAATGGAGAGCTGGTTCAGCGAATAGCCAAGCGCGTGAATGGCGACGACGCCCATCGCCAGCGACAACGGGATCGACACCATCACCACCAAGGACGCGCGGAAGCCAAGCGGCAGCAGCGTCAGCAGCACCAGCAAAATGGCGATGCCGAAGTCGCGCCCGAGATTCCCAAGCCGTTCTTTGACGGTCTCTGATTGGTCGAAGCCGCGATGCAGCGTGATGTTCGCAGGCAATGTTTCCTCGAACGCGTCGATGCGGCCGCGGACGCTCTCGAGCACCGGGAAGATGTTCTCGCCTAAACGAGCGCGGGCGCTAACGAAGACGGCCCGCTCGCCATTATAACGCGTGATATGCGCGCGCTCGTCATTGGCCCATTCGACCTCGGCGACATGGCCAACGGTGACCAGCGAGCCGCCTTCCGCCCGCAAGGCGACGCCGCGAATTTCATCGAGACTGTTGAACGAGCCTGACGCCTGCACATTGAACCGCCGACCGCCGGCCTCGACCGCGCCGATCGGCGTATCGACGCCTTCGCGCTGCAGCGCATCCGCCACCGCCGTTAGCGGCAAGCGGTAAGCCGCGAGCTGATCCAGATTGGCCGCTACGCGGACCTCCGCTGGCGGCGCACCCCACACTTCCGCCTGCTGTACGCCCGGTGCGCGTTCGAGCGCGTCGCGCAACGCCTTGGCGTAGGATTCCATCAAGCGAAACGGCGCGTCTTCGCTCGTCAATGCGATCTGCACGACGCTAGTCTGCGCCGGATTGAAACGCCGAGAGGTGATTTGGACGATGCCGTCCGGAAGACTCGCGCGCACGACGTTCAGTTCGCGCACCACTTCGCCGTACTTCTCGCCGGGGTCTGCACCCCAATTGAACTCAACCGAGACGACTGCCAGCCCAGCGCGACTGGAAGATCTGAGTTCGCGAATGTCCTCGATCGAGTTGATCGCGTCCTCGATCGGGATCGCGACCAAACGTTCCATTTGCTCGGCGTCGGCGCCGGGCAACACCACTGCGATGGCAACGCCTGGGAACTCAACAATCGGATCTTCGGCCTTCGGGATCGCCATGATCGCGCCGATGCCGAGCGCGGTCAGCAGCAGGAACAGGACCGCTGTGAATTGCCAGCGGTCGACGAAGAAGCGCGTGATCGCCTGCATTTAGCTGTCGGCGGCGATACGGACGGCGGCGCCGTCCTGCACGTAGGCTGCGCCGGCGGAGACGACGCGGTCGCCGGCGACGAGGCCCTCGACCACCAGCACGCCGGCTTGGGTGATGCCGGCTGTACGCACGGCGCGGCGGCGGGCGACGTTGTTTTCGTCGACCACAAACACGACGCCCTGGTCGGCGCGCGCGTCCAAAAGGGAGAGCGTCGGCACCATGATCGCTGCGATTTGCGTTTGCGTCGCCGCCGCCGCGATCTCGACCTCGGCCACCATGCCGCTGCGCAAGTTGCCGGGTTCGGCGACTTCGACTTCAACTTCGAACGCGCCAGTGCCGTCATTGCCCTTGGCGCCGACACGAGCGACGCGGCCTTGCATCGGGCCTGCGCCAGCGAAGTTCACCAGCACCGCATCCCCGACGCGAATGCGCGAAGCGTCCGCCGAAGCGACCGGCGCGCGCACGACGATGCCAGATGCTGTTTCGCCCAGCACGAAGATTGGCGCGCCGGCGCTGACGGTTTGCGAGGTTTCAGCAGCGCGGCGCAGGATCACGCCGTCGGCTGGCGCGCTCAGCACCGAGGAATCGCGCGCGCGCTCGACCGCGAGGCGGGCGTCGTCGAGCCGCGCTTCGGAGACGAAGCCGCGTTCGTACAAAGTCTGCGTGCGCGCCAAGTCGCGCTCGGCGTTGGCGCGGGCGAGGGCGGCTTCATCGACATTGGCGCCGACGCTGGTCCGCCGAAGCGTGGCGAGGCGCTGGCCGCGGCGCACGACATCGCCGGCATCGACATTGAGCGAGGCGACGACCCCGGGGGACGTGAAAGCGAGCAGTGGCTCGCGCTTGTAGCCGACCATGCCGCTCGCCCGGATCGCGCCGGCCGCCGACATCGGCTGCACCGCCACGACTTCAACCAACGGGCCTTCAACCGCGGCGCGCTCGGCGGTGCTGTCGCTGCCGCCGCAAGCGGCGAGCGCCAGGGCTGCGCCAGCGCTGATGATTGCCTGAACGAGATGCGCTTTCTGCACGGTTGCCCTCTTGATCAATAAATCTTATGGCAAATGTTCAGTCGTCACAAGCGGTAAACGGAACCTCGCTTGACACTGTCTAAGCGGCGCTACTTGACAGTGTCAAGGCTCGATCTATTCAGGGCCAGTGCCAGCGCCCGAAAACCTCCGTCGCACTATCCTCGACGCCAGCCTCGGCCTGATCGCCACCGAGGGTCTCGAAGGCTTCAGCATGCGCGAAGTGGCGCGCCGCGCCGGCGTCAGCCACCAGGCGCCCTATCACCACTTCCCCGACCGCGAAGCGATCATGGCCGCCATCGTCGCCGAGGGCTTTCAGCGGCTGCGCGATGCCTCCCGTGCGGCGCTGGAAGGCGTCGAAGATCCGTTCGACCGGCTCACCGCCAGCGGGCGCGCGTACATCGATTTCGCGCTGAGCCATCCGGCGCACTTCAAATTGATGTTTCGCTCTGAACACGTGCGCGAGGATCGCCACGATGAAGCGCGCGCCTGCGCCCAAGGTGCGTTCGATGTGCTGGTGTCCGTGGCCGGCGAAGTAGCGGCGCGCAACGGACGTCGCCCCGAAGCGGTGGTGATGCTGGCGTGGTCAACCGCGCACGGGCTCGCGACCTTGATGCTCGAAGGCAAGCTCGACAAAGCGCTTGGCGATAAAGACCAGCGCCTCGCCGCCGCCTACGGCACGATCGACATGCTCGCGTCGCTGCTGCGCGCGAAGGTCTAGCGCCAGAGCGCCGGCAGCGTCAGCGACAGCGCCGGGATGAACGTCACCAGCAGCAGCACAGTGATCGCGGCGATGTAAAACGGCCAGATCGATTTCATCGCTTCGGCCACCGTAATTCGCCCAATCGCCGCGCCGACGAACAGCACCGAGCCAACCGGCGGCGTAATCAGGCCGATGCCCGCCGCCAAAACCAGGATGACGCCGAAGTGCAGCGGTTCAACGCCGAAGGCGCGCGCCACCGGCAAGAAGATCGGCGTGCAGATGATGATCATGGGCGCCAGATCCATGAATGTCCCGAGGATCAGGAGCATTACCAGGATCATCAGCAGCACGAGCGTCTTGTCGTCGGTGACGGATTGCAGAAACTCCACCGCCATCGACGGGATCTGCAGATACGCCATGAGCCAACCAAACGCGCCCGCCGCGCCGATAACGAACAGCACCGCGCCGGATGACCGCGCCGCATGCGCCACCGCGCCGGCAAACGCGCCCCAGCCCATGCCGCGATAGACCAGCATCGTCACCAGCAGTGCGTAGATCACTGCGACCGCGGCGCTTTCCACCGCAGTGAAGATGCCAGCGCGAATGCCGCCGAAGATTACGAAGATCAGCAACAGGCCTGGAATGGCCGCGATCAGTCGCACGCCCACAGCGCCAAAGCCGGGGAAGGCTTCAGTCGGATATTTTCGGATTCGCGCGAGGAAATACGCCGCCGCCATGATGCCCAGCGCCAGCAGCAGCGCCGGTACGATGCCCGCCGCGAACAGGTCGGCGATCGAAACGCCGCCGCCGGCAATGGCGGAAAACAGGATTAGATTGTGCGAGGGCGGCAGCAACAGCGCCACGAGCGCCGCCGAGACCGTGACGTCGACTGCGTAGTCCTTCGAGAAGCCGCGCTTCTCCATTTGCGGAATCATCGTCGAGCCGATGGCGGAAACGTCCGCCAGCGCCGAACCCGAAACGCCGCCGAACAAGGTCGACGCCACAACGCTGACTTGCCCCAAGCCGCCGCGCAAATGGCCAACCAGCGAAGACGCGAGCGAAATCAGCCGCTCCGATATGCCGCCGCGCAACATCAGCTCGCCCGCGAAAATAAAGAGCGGGATCGCCAGCAGCGACACTTTGCCGAAGCCGGACGCCACTTGCTGCACCACCACGATCGGCGGCAGTCCGAGATAGAGCACGGTGGCGAGCGTCGCCGCCGCGATCGAAAACGCGACCGGCACGCCGAGGATGAGCAGCAGCGCAAAAACGCTGAACAGGATGGCGATTTCCATGGCTCAGGCGTCCTCTTTCACGGGGTCGCCGGAGATCAGCCGCTCAAGCGCGAAAAGCGCGATGAGCGCGCCGCCGAGGCAGACGCCGATATAAGAAAGCCCCTCAGGCGCAGGCGCGCCCGCCATCGGCACATCCCAAGAGTCGAGCATCAGAAAGCCGCCATAGAAGGCGAGCGCCGCGCCGGCGCCGACCGCGATCAGCCGCGACAGCGCTTTCAACGCGCCGCGCACAGGCGCTGGCGCGCCTTCGACCAAAGTTGGAAAGTTGAAATGTGTTTCCATGCGAACCGCGACCGCGGCGCCGAACAAAGCCGAGATGCTCATCAGGATCAGCGCCACCGGCTCGGTCCAGCCCGGTGAATCGTTCAGCGCGTAGCGGCCGATGACTTGCCACGCCAACACCAACACCAGCACGCATAGCGACGCCGCGGCGATGGCCATGGTCAGCTTGGCAAGTGCGGAAAAGGCGCCCGTAAGCGCGTTGGGCCCCGCCATTTTCTCTCCCCTCGTCGCCATTCGGCGATCGTTAGTCGTGTGCTTCGATGCGGCGAACGGTGTCAGCGATCGATGCGTCTGTTAGAAAACGCTGGCGCATGGGCGCGGCGGCGCGTCGGAACGCTTCCATGTCGACATCATTAGCGGCGACGCCGGCGTCGAGCACGGTTTGCCGCGCGGTGGTTTGCTTTTCGTCCCACAGCGCCCGCATCACCGGCACCGACTCGCGCGCCTTGGCCAGGATGAGCTCGCGGTCCGCCGTCGAGAACGAGTCGAAGCGCGCCTTCGACATCAACAGTGCTTCCGGCGCGGCGCAATGATCGGTCTGCGACCAGAAGCGCGCCACTTCGTACTGGCGTGTCGATTGGAAGGTGGCCCAATTGTTTTCAGCGGCGTCGATCAGATGCGTTTGCAAGCCGGTGAACACTTCGCCGAACGGGATCGGCGTAGCGTTGGCGCCCATGGCGTCGAGCATCGACATGAAGATGTCGGCGCGCGGCACCCGCACTTTTAGCCCGCGCATGTCTGCCGGCGTGTGGATGGGCCGGCGCGCATTGTACATCGAGCGAAAGCCGGAATCGTAGAACGCTAGGCCGATCAGCCCGCGCCGCTCGAACGTGTGCAGAATGTTCTGACCAATCGGGCCATCGACGACGCGGCGCATGTGGCCTTCGTCGCGGAACGTGTAGGGCAGGGCGAGCGGCTGCGTCGCCGGGAACATGTTGTTGACGGCGCCGAGATAAACCCGCGCGATGTCGAGCACGCCAAAGCGCGCGAGATTGACTGTGTCGGTCTCGCTGCCGAGCTGGCCTGACGGATACAGACGAAAACTAATGCGCCCGCCGGTTTCACGCTCGACCTCATCGCCGATCCAGCGCACGGCGGTGACTGTCGGATAGTCGTTCGGGTGCACATCGACGGCGGTGATCAGCTGCGGCCCGTCGGTCTGCGCCAGCGCCGCGCCGGCGCCGGCAATGGCGAGCGTCCCTGAGCCCAGCAGCAGACGCCGCGTAATCATCAGAAGCCTTTTCCGTTCGGCGCGGCCTTCACCGCCGAACAGAAGATATCACCAGAGCCATTGAAGCTCACGCGCGAGCGTTGCCCGATGCGTATGTCATGCACGCCCGTGACGGCGCCCGTCGAGACCAGTTGGCCCGCCTTCAGCGGCTTGCCACGCTTGGCGAGGTGGTTGAGCAGGAACGCCAGCGCATCGAGCGGGCCATCGGCAGCGGCGCTGGCGCCGCCTTTGCCAACGGATGCGCCGTCGATGAACGTCTCGGCGGTCACGCCGGCTTCCAATTTCGCACGCCAGTTCGGCACTTCAGGGCCGAGGATCAAACCGTGATTGTTGCCGAAATCGGCGACAACAACTGTGGCGCCGAGATCGTTGATCGTCGCCAACGGGCTGCCTGCGAGTTCGACGCCAATATGCATGGCGCTGATCAAGCTCGCCGCGTCGTCGCGTGTCCAATCTGTTTTGTTGGGGGCGGCGTCTTTGCTGATGCGGAAAACGTATTCGGCTTCCACTGCGGCAAAGCCGTTTTCATAAACAGGGAAGTTCACATCGCCGTCAGCGGTCCAGACGAAGTGCTTGAAGATTGGTCCCGCAAGCCGATCGGCGCCTAAGGCTGCGACCTGGTGAGGCTGCACGCGGCCGATTTTCCAGCCGGCGATCTCATCGGGCCAAAGCGCGATGGCTTCGTCCTGGACGCGGTAGCTGGTTTCGAGGTTTGCCGGCGGCTCACCAGGGAAGCCAGGCAACGCCGTAGCGTCCTGCCGGGCGGCCACGAACGAGCCAGCGATATCGCGTGCAGTGCTGCTCACTTGGCCTCCCCGCCGGCTGCCGCCAGTCTTGTCCATGCCATAGACGACACCGGTGTCATTGGCAATCATGGTCGCGCACCGGGGGATAGCCGTGCGGTCAGGGGGCCCAGAGGACTTCAAGCTTAGGGGCGCCCGGCGCGAAGAGGACGGCGACCGGGGCTTGATCGATGGGCTGTTGAAGCGCCGCCTCCAAGCGCCGCCGCTTGTCGTCGCCTGTAATCAAAAGCATCGCGCCAGCGATCCGGTTGTAGGCGGACCGAGTCAGCGTCAGCCGTTCCGGCGTGCCCGCGGCGTCTGGCGCGTGTACGGCGACGACCGTGCGCGCGGTGTTCGGATCGAGCGCGTGCGCGGACACGCCAGGAAACCACGATGCCGTGTGCGCGTCGGCGCCCATGCCCATGACGGCGAGATCGATGTGCAACGGCGCGTAAGTCGCGTCGGCTTGATCCGCTGCGAGTTCCGCTGTCGATGCCGCAGAAAACATGGGCAGCAATTGCGCCCCTGCGCTCAGAGCTGCCGCGAGCTCCCGCCGTAGCATGCCTTCGTTCGATGCTTCATCAGAGGGCGGGACGAAGCGCTCGTCGACAAGCGCGAAGGTGACCTTCGGCCAGTCAATCGGCATCTCTGCCAGCGCCCGATAAGCTGGCGCCGGAGTCGATCCGCCCGATAGCGCAACGCACGCTGCGCCGTGCTGTTCAATCGCTGTTTTCACATGTGCCGCAATGCTTTTCGCCGCCGCTCGCAAGAGCGACGCGCGATCGGCGAACACGATGAAATTGTCCATCAGCCCTTGTCGGCCAGGAGATCGCGCAGCGTTTTTGCGGCTTCCGCGCCGTGCTCTTTGTTGGCCAGCGCATAGCCCGCGGTGGCGCGGAGGTAGCCGATCTTGTCGCCGCAATCGTAGGTCACGCCGTCATATTCCAGCGCGTGAAACTGCTGAATGCCCATTAGCCGCGCCATTGAGTCTGTGAGCTGAATTTCGTTGCCGGCGCCCGGGCCTTGGCTGGCGAGCAGCGCAAAGATTTCCGGCTGCAGAATGTAGCGGCCGCTGATGAAGAGGTTCGACGGCGCCTCTTCGCGCTTCGGCTTCTCGACCATGCCCTTCATCTTGATCAGCCGGCCATCCCGGCTTTCCGGCGTGATGACGCCATAGCGCTCCGGCGTATCGGTCGGCTCCACGGCGATGATATTGCCGCCGACCTTGTTGTAGGCGTCGACCATCTGCGCCAGGCACGACGGCTCGGCCATCATCAGCATGTCCGGCAGCATCACCGCGAACGGCTCGTCGCCGACGATATCGCGCGCGCACCAGACGGCGTGCCCCAGCCCCTGGGCCGATTGTTGGCGGACGAAGCTCATCGAGCCCGCAGTGGGGACGGAGAGGGCGATTTCCTCCAGCTGCGCGGTCTTGTTTTTCTCGCGCAAGGTTACTTCGAGTTCATATGAGCGGTCGAAATAGTCCTCGATCGCGCCCTTATTGCGCCCCGTGACGAAGATTATGTGCTCGATGCCGGCGGCTAAAGCTTCGTCCACGACGTACTGAATCGCCGGCCGATCGAAGACCGGGAGCATCTCCTTGGGGATCACTTTGGTCGCGGGCAGCACCCGCGTGCCGAAGCCGGCGACGGGGAGTACCGCTTTCCGTAGCGGTCGGGGCGAGGAGGAAGCGCTAGCCATTGTGGTCCTTTGCCGCAGTGCAGCATGTAAGTTGGGCAATGCTGCTGAAGCCCTAGCCGTTGAAAATCCTAACGGCAACCAAACGCCGGATTCCGCTTGAATTCAGGTTTCTCGGTTACGATGTGACTAAGCCGCTGAAGACGGCGAGGTGTGGGTGTCGAGAGTGGTGACCATCGTCACGGACGATCTCTCTTCGGCGCCGCAAAGTAGCGTTTGCCATCACGGCAACCTTTTGTTAACTGACCGCCGCCGGTCCGGGAGTTTTCCACAAATGTCGCCCTCCAACACCAAAGCCACCGTTCGCATGGTCGCTGCAAGCTTCGCCGCTGGCGTGAGCGCGATGATGCTGTTCGGCCTCGTGGCGCCTGTGGTTGTGCAGGGCGGCCTCAGCGTCCGTGAAGCCATGGCGTCGCCTGTGGAAACGCGTCCTGTGATCACGTTGGATGTCGCCGCCGTCGAAGCACAATTGGCCGATGCCGACCGCGCCATGGTCGCGATGCGCGCCACCACCGCCGACGAAATGCAACGGCTGCAGCGTCTTTCGGGCCGCTAATCGGATCGCGGGTCTTTACGTCCCGCATCCGCCTACAAAATTTTCTGACCCGTAGCCTTCCAATCTTTCATGAACGCCTCAAGGCCGGCGTCGGTCAGATTGTGCTTGTAGAGACTCTTGAACACCGCCGCCGGAATCGTCGCGCAATCCGCGCCGGCCAGAGCTGCATCGCGGACGTGCGACGCTGAGCGGATCGAGGCGGCCAGGATCTGAGTCTGGTAGTCGTAATTGTCATAGATCATGCGGATTTCGCGGATCAGCTGCATGCCGTCCTGACCGCCGTCATCGAGCCGGCCGAGGAAGGGCGAAATGAACGTCGCGCCGGCCTTGGCCGCCAGCAACGCCTGCACTGCCGAGAAGCAAAGCGTGACGTTGCAGGGATGGCCTTCGTCTTCCAAAATCTTGCAAGCGCGTAAGCCGTCGCGGGTTAGCGGCAGTTTGACGACGATGTTCTCGGCGACGGTGCGAAGCTTGTGGCCCTCGGCCACCATCGTCTCGTAATCCTGAGCCACCACTTCGGCGCTGACCGGGCCGGGCACCGCGGCGCAGATGTCGCGCAGTGTCTCGAAGAAGTCGCGGCCGGATTTGGCGATCAAAGAGGGGTTGGTGGTCACGCCATCGACCAGCCCGGTCTCGGCCAGGGTCTTGAGTTCCGCCGCATCGGCGCTGTCGATGAAAATCTGCATAAGAAGCTCCTTCGCCGATAGTAAGCGGCGCGCCCCGCTGATACCGGACTGGGGGTGCGGGGCAAAGCGCCCGAATCGGGTCTAATCATCCTCGCAGCAGGGATCACGTATGGCCAAGATCGAAGACATCGAGGGCGTCGCCGCCAAGGACATGGCCAACGCCATCCGCGCTTTGGCGATGGATGGGGTCGAGAAAGCCAAATCCGGTCACCCGGGCTTGCCGATGGGCATGGCCGACGCGGCGACGGTGCTGTTCTCGCGCTTCCTAAAATACGATGCGTCCGAGCCGAACTGGACGGATCGCGACCGCTTCGTGCTTTCAGCCGGCCACGGCTCGATGCTGCTCTATGCGCTGCTCTATCTGACCGGCAATCCGGACATGACGCTGGATGAACTGAAGCGCTTCCGTCAGATCGGCTCGAAGACGGCTGGCCACCCCGAAAACTTCCTCACGTCAGGTATCGAGACCACCACGGGTCCGCTCGGCCAGGGCTTGGCCAATGCCGTTGGCATGGCGATGGCGGAGGCGCATCTGAACGCGCGCTTCGGCGCCGAGCTGGTCGATCACCGCACCTGGGTCATCGCTGGCGATGGGTGCCTGATGGAAGGCATCAGCCAGGAAGCCATCGCGCTCGCCGGCCACCAGAAGCTGAACAAGCTGATCGTGATCTGGGACAACAATTCCATTTCCATCGATGGCGCGATTTCGCTGTCCGACTCCACCGATCAGAAAGCCCGCTTTGCCGCCAGCGGCTGGAACGTGCTGTCGTGCGATGGGCACGACGTCGACGATGTGGCGAGAGCCCTCGAAGCGGCGACCAAGTCGGACAAGCCGACGATGATCGCGTGCAAGACGATCATCGGTTTCGGTTCGCCGAAGAAGGCTGGCACGGCCAAGGCGCACGGCGAGCCGCTTGGCGCTGAAGAACTGGCTGCGACCAAGGCTGCGATCGGCTGGACGCACGAGCCGTTCGTGATCCCAGACAATATCCTGAACGCTTGGCGCAAGGTCGGCGCACGCGGCGCGGCCATTCGTGAAGCTTGGGAAGGGCGGCTGAAGCGGGCGCCGGATCGCGATGCTTTCGCGGCGGCGATCAATGGCAGCAACGTCGAAGCGGCGATCGCGGCGCTCGGGATGCATGCGGCCAAGATGGCGAGCGAAAAGCCGGCGTTGGCGACCCGCGCTTCGTCTGGACACGCCATCGATGCGATGTTTGAGGCTTGCCCCGAATTGCTCGGCGGGTCGGCCGATCTTACCGGCTCGAACAATACTCTGGCCAAGGGCTCGCAGGATTTCACGCCGGAGAACCGGCTCGGCCGCTACGTGCGTTACGGCATTCGCGAACACGGCATGGCGTCGGCGATGAACGGCATGGCGCTGCATGGCGGAATCATTCCGTATGCTGGCACGTTCTTGTGCTTCGCCGATTATTCGCGGCCGGCGATCCGGCTTGCGGCCTTGATGGGCATTCGCGTCATTCACGTGATGACCCACGATGGCATCGGCCTCGGCGAAGACGGGCCAACGCACCAGCCGGTCGAGCATCTTGCCAGCTTACGGGCGATGCCGAACCTCTACGTTTTCCGACCGGCCGATGCGGTGGAAGCGGCCGAATGCTGGCAAGCGGCGCTACTCAATGAAGATGGCCCCAGCGTGCTGGCGCTTTCGCGCCAGGCGACGCCGGCCCTTCGCAGTGACTCGAGCGAGAACCTTTCCGTGCGCGGCGCTTATGAATTGCTGCCGGCCGAAGGCGGCGCCTCGCGCGTCGCCATTTTCGCCACTGGCACGGAAGTGGCGCTTGCGGTCAAGGCGCGCGAGCTTTTGCAAGCCGAAGGCGTGCCGACTCGCGTTGTGTCAGCGCCGTGCTTTGAAATGTTCGAATTGCAGGACGAAGCGTATCAAGACGCCGTCTGCGGCGATGAGGACGAACTCAAAATCGGCGTTGAAGCGGCGGTCGGGCAGGGCTGGTTCGAGGCGTTCGGGCTCGATGCGTTCGTCGGTATGTCGACGTTCGGCACGTCAGCGCCGGCAAAAGACGCCTATGCGCACTTCGGCATCACGCCGGAAGCCGTGGTCGAGACGGCCAAGGCTTTGCTCTGAACATGCGCCGGCGCCCGCGTCGAACGAGGTTCGACGCGGCGGGCGCGATAGAGAAGCTGAAGCCGGCTAAGAGGAATCCGTTGCGAACGCGATAGGCGCGGCAAGGCTCCGCACCGCGTCGGGGGCCGGCCCCGTCACAATGAGTGGGCTAAGGCGCGTGCGGCGCGGCTTAGGCATGAATTTAGCGACGGCCGCGTCGAGGTTCGCAAGCAAGTCGAGCAGCAGGGCGATGCGCCCGCCGGCGTCACCGCGGCGCAATGCGCGGCGCAGGCGCGATCCGGCGACCGAACGGGGCGCATGACGCGGCCGCATGCGCTTAGCGAAGCCGCGCGGGGCATAATTCGGACATTGGCGCCGCGTGCGCAGGTTGGGGCGCGTCAGTTGGGCGGCCCGGATGATCATGAGATTGCGCACCATGCGGGCCATGCTGTCGAGCGAGACGCCATAGCGCTTGATGTGGCGGCGATTTGGCCGCGGCGTGTCGTCGGCGAACAGCAGCATCGCGATCCACGCCAGCATCAGCCGCGCCCAGGCGGCGAGCCTGGCGAGGCGATGCTCTGTGCAGAGGGTGGATCGGAAAGGCTTGTTCATGGTCGTCATTATGCGGCCATTCAAACTCGGTCGGATTGATTTGCGGCGGCGCCCTGATGGGACTGGGCTTATTGGCCGAGATGCGAGGATAGGGGCCTCGGCTATCCCCCAACGCCAGCCGTCGGTTGGATTCTTTAGATCGCCGGCGAGGGCGCCGGCGGTCCGAGTGATCACAATTTTTCCGCCAACTCCCGCAGCAGTTTCACATCCTGCGCGCGGTCGCGCGGCACGATGATCACGGCGTCTCCCGTCGCCACCACGACGAGATCGCTGACGCCGGCGACGCAAACCTTGATGCCGTCGCCGCGTAGCAGGTTATTCGCGCCGTCCAGTGCAATGGCTTGGCCTTGCAGCACGTTACCGTCCTTATCACGGAGGCTAATCCGCCAGATTTCGTCCCAGGCGCCGACATCAGCCCAACCGATATCGCATGGCGCGACGGCGGCGCGGGTGGTCTTTTCCATCACCGCGATATCGAGCGGCAGCGACGGCACCTGCGCGAAGAGATCAGCATCGAGGTGGATTTCGCCGCCGTCGCGGCGGGCGGCTTTGAGTGCGGCGAGGGCGGTGTCGCGGACGTTGGCGCTGGCTGCGAACTCGGCCAGCAGCGTTTGCGGGTGAAAAAGGAAGATGCCGGCGTTCCAGGCATAGCCGCCGGCGGCGAGATAGGAGGCCGCAGTTTCGGCGTTGGGTTTTTCGCGGAAGCTCTCGATGGCGAAGACGCCGTCGCCCAGTTCGGCGCCGCGCTTGATGTAGCCGTACCCGGTGGCGGGCCGATCGGGCGTGATGCCGAAGGTGACGATGCGGTCGCGCGCGAAGGGCGCAGCGCGTTCGATGGCGGCGCGGAAGCCGCCGGGATCGGCGATGACGTGATCGGCGGGCAGCAGCAACACCAACGCGTCCGGATCGATCTCGGTCGCCACCGCCGCGGCGATAGCGCCGACAGCGGCGGTATTGCGCGGCATGGGTTCAAGCACGATCGCGGCGGGCATGACGCCGACTTCTTCGAGATGTTCGCGCACCAGCGCGGTGTGACGCGCATTGCAAAGCACGAGCGGCGGCAGAAATGTCAGCGCCGCGCTTTGCCCACGCACGCGGCGTGCGGTTTCCGTGAACAGCGAACCGGGCTGGCCGCTCAGTGCGTGAAATTGCTTCGGCCGCGCCTCGGTCGAAACCGGCCAAAGGCGCGTGCCGGCGCCGCCGGACATGATCGCGGGGATGATGCGGATGGTCATGCTGTCAGTGTGGCCTGGGCGCCCGCGTCGCAAAAGGTGAGCCGGCGCGAAATGTGTGTATGTGCCGGAATGAGACGTCTGAAAATGGGAGCGCAACCTCGCTCGTCCTCCCCCGCGAGGGGGAGGTGGCGCGTGCGTCGCACGCGACGGAGGGGGAAGCGCTGGCGCCGGCAATCATCAGCGTCGCCCCCTCAGTCAGCCTGCTGACGCATGCTGACAGCTCCCCCTAACGGGGGAGCACGATCGTTCTTCGGTCAGCGCGCGATCGCGTGGCTGATCGCCGCCACGATCGCCTCCGCCGCATCCGCGGCGCTCGTGTTCGCCGCGTCGATGTGGATTTCGGGAGTGAGCGGCGCTTCGTACGGGGAGTCTATGCCGGTGAAGTTCGCGAGCTGACCGGCGCGGGCTTTTTTGTAGAGGCCCTTCACGTCGCGCTGCTCGGCGAGCGCCAACGGTGCGTCGATAAACACTTCGAAGAATTCGCCCGCGTGCGCGAGCCGCCGCGCCAGTTCGCGCTCCTGCCGGAACGGCGAAATGAAGGCGACCAACACGATGAGCCCAGCGTCGGCCATGAGCTTCGCTACTTCGGCGACGCGGCGAATGTTCTCGACGCGGTCAGCTTGGGTGAAGCCCAGATCGCGGTTGAGGCCGTGGCGGATATTGTCGCCGTCGAGCAGCACGGTGTGGCGGCCAAGCGAGTGCAGCTTCTTTTCGACTAGATTGGCGATGGTGGATTTGCCGGCGCCGGAAAGGCCGGTGAACCAGAGGATCGCCGGGCGCTGGTTTTTCACCGCCGCGTGGGCGCCGCGGTCGATCTCGAGAGCTTGCCAATGGACGTTATGCGCGCGGCGCAGCGCGAAATGGATAAGCCCGGCGCCGGCGGTTTCGAACGTGTCCTGATCGATCAGGATGAAGCCGCCGGTCTCGCGGTTCTGCTCGAAGGCGTCGAACGGGATGTCGCGGTCGAGGCTGATGTTGCAGACGCCGATGGCGTTGGCGTCGAGTTGTTTGACCGGCGTGTGCTGGTAGGTGTCGATGTCGAAGCCGTGACGGATTTCGGTGACCGTGGCGTTGGCTGTGGCGGCGCCGATTTTCAGCGTGTAGCGGCGGCCCGGGTAGAGCGGCGTGTCGCTCATCCAGATGATGGTGGCTTGAAACTGATCGGCGATTTCGCAGGGGGCGCTGGCGGCGGCGATGATGTCGCCGCGCGAGCAATCGACTTCGTGGTCGAGCGTCAGCGTCACCGATTGGCCGGCGACGGCGCGTTTTAAGTCGCCATCGGCGGTGACGATGCGGGCGATTTTGGCGCTGCGGCCGGAGGGGAGGATGCGAATGGCGTCGCCTGGCGCCACGGCGCCGGCGGAGATGCGCCCGGCAAAGCCGCGGAAATCTTGATCAGGACGGACGACGCTTTGCACCGCCATGCGCAGCGGCTGGTCGGCGCGATGCGCCCCGCGCGGCTCGGCGCTTTCAAGCAATTCGATCAGAGTCGGGCCATCGTACCAAGGCGTGGCGGCGCTCCGCGTTGCGATGTTGTCGCCGCTGACGCCGGAGACTGGGATGGCGGCGAGGCGCGGGATTTCGAGCCCGCCGGCGAGCGCGCCGAAATCGGCGACGATGCGTTCGTAGATCGCCTGATCGTAGCCGATGAGGTCCATCTTGGTGATGGCGAGCACGACCTGCTTGATGCCCATCAACGAGGCGATGAAAGCGTGGCGACGCGTTTGGGTGAGCACGCCTTTGCGCGCGTCGATCAGCACGATGGCGACGTCGGCGTTGGAGGCCGCGGTCGCCATGTTGCGCGTGTATTGGGTGTGGCCGGGGCCGTCGGCGACGATGAACTTGCGCGTGGCGGTGGCGAAGTAGCGATAGGCGACATCGATGGTGATGCCTTGCTCGCGCTCGGCCATCAGGCCATCGACCAGGAGCGCAAAGTCGAGCGCGCCGCCGCGTGTGCCGACGCTTTTGGAATCGCGCTCCAGCGCCGCCAGTGTGTCATCGGGGATCGTGCCAAGATCGTACAGAAGCCGGCCAATCAGCGTCGACTTGCCGTCATCGACCGAGCCGCAAGCGACGAGGCGCAGGAGAGTTTTAGTTTCGGCCATCAGAAATAGCCGTCCTGTTTTTTCTTCTCCATCGAGGAGGGGGTGTCGCTGTCGATGAGCCGGCCCTGCCGTTCGCTGGCGTTCGAGCCGATGATCTCCGCGATGATTTCGGCGACGCTGGCGGCGTTGCTTTCGACCGCGCCGGAGAGCGGGTAGCACCCCAGCGTGCGGAAGCGCACGCGCTTGACTTGCGGCGTCTCGCCGGGCGCCAGCCGCATGCGCTCATCGTCGACCATGATCCAAGCGCCGGAACGCTGCACGACTTTGCGGTCGGCTGAGAGATAGAGCGGGATGATCGGGATGTTCTCCGCTTCGATGTATTGCCAAACATCAAGCTCGGTCCAGTTCGAGAGCGGGAAGACGCGGAAGCTTTCGCCGGGGCGCTTCTTGGTATTGTAGACGCTCCACACTTCCGGGCGCTGGTTCTTCGGGTCCCAACGCTGATGCGCCGAGCGCAGCGAAAACACGCGCTCCTTGGCCCGGCTCTTCTCTTCATCGCGCCGCGCGCCGCCGATGGCGGCGTCAAAGCCATGCTCAGTCAGCGCTTGCCGTAGGCCCTCGGTTTTCCAAACTTGCGTGTGCGTTTCCGAGCCATGATCGAACGGGTTGATGCCTTTCGCGACCGCATCCGGATTGCGATAGACGACGAGGTTGTGCTCCTTCGCCGCCGCATCGCGCATTGCGTACATGTCGCGAAACTTCCAGGTCGTGTCGACGTGCAGCAAGGTGAACGGCTGCTTGGCCGGGAAGAACGCCTTCTTGGCCAAGTGCAGCAGCACGCCGCTATCCTTGCCCATCGAATAGAGCATCACCGGTCGTTCCATCTCGGCGGCGGTTTCGCGCAGGATGTGAATGCTTTCGGCTTCGAGCGCTTGCAGATGGGTGAGGCGCGTCTCAGACGCCATAATAACCTCGGTACCAATCGACGAAGCGTTGCACGCCGACCTCGATCGGCGTCTTCGGCGCGAAGTTCACGTCACGGGTGAGATCATCGACGTCAGCGTACGTGGCCGGCACATCGCCTGCCTGCAACGGCTTCATGGTCTTGATCGCCGTTTTGCCGCACGCAGCTTCGATCACTTCGATCAGCCGCATCAGCTTCACCGGCGCGTGGTTGCCGATATTGTAGATGCGGTAGGGTGCGGTTGATGTCGCCGGATCGGGCGCATCGCCGTCCCAAGCTTCGTTCGCGGTCGCCGGACGTTCGCCAACGCGCACCAAGGCTTCAACCACATCGTCAACGTAGGTGAAATCGCGCTGCATTTCGCCATTGTTGAACACGTCGATCGGCTCGCCGGCGAGGATGGCGCGGGTGAAGAGGTAGACCGCCATGTCCGGCCGGCCCCACGGCCCATAGACCGTGAAAAAGCGCAGACCCGTCGTCGGCAGCCGGTAAAGATGGCTGTAAGAATGCGCCATCAGCTCGTTGGCCTTCTTGGTGGCCGCGTAGAGGCTGAGCGGATGATCGACGTTTTGATGCACCGAGAACGGCATCTTCGTCACCGCGCCATAGACCGAACTCGACGACGCAAATACCAGATGCTTCACGGCGCCATGGCGGCAGCTTTCGAGCAGATTGGCGAAGCCATCGAGATTGGAGCGCACATAGGCGTGTGGGTTCTCGAGCGAGTAGCGCACGCCCGCTTGCGCCGCGAGATTGAACACCAGCTCGAACTTGTGCTTGGCGAAGAGCGCATTGAGCGCGTCCGCGTCGGCCAGATCGATGTGCGCGAAGCTGAAGCCCGGATGCTCCTTCAGCGCCTCCAGCCGGCCGTGCTTTAGCTCGACGTCGTAATAGTCGCTGAGATTGTCGAGTCCGACGACGGTTTGGCCCGCGCGCAGCAAACGCTCTGCGAGGTGAAAACCGATGAAGCCAGCAGCGCCGGTCACCAGGATCGGAATCATTTACGCCAAAGCCTTGTTTGCGCCGCGTTGCGCACCGGTTCGATAGGAGCCGGCGCCCGCAAAAGCAACCGCCCGCGCCTCACGCGCGGCGGTGCGCCAACGCGCCAACCAAGGCGGCGGTGACAAACATTGTCGCGATCCACCATTCCTGCCACGCGCCGAAGCTCAAATTGGCGATGATGCCGAGCGAGGCCAAAGAGGCCGCCGCCGCGGCGGCGGCTGGGCGGTTACGTTCGAATGCGCGCGCCAAAGCCCAGCCACCGGCAAGCAGGGTCGCCGCCGCGAGAATTGCGCCTACGGCCCCGGTCTCGAACCAGATCTGCAAGCTGGCGCTGTGCGGGTGCAGCGAGACGGCGCGCAGCTCGAGGTCGCGCACTTCGATGCGATCTGTGACCGCGCGCGACGCATCGAGCCCGTGGCCGAGCCACGGCTGCTCGAGGATGCGGCCACACACATAGTCCCAAATGCCGGCGCGCACGGCCCAGCTTATCGGCAACGCGTCGACCAGCCCCTGATTGGCGAGGATCAGCGGCGTCAGGAACGGCGCCGCCAGCATCCAAAACGCCAGCCCCATCGACACGCTCATGATCGCCAAGCGCGGCGCGCTAAAGGCGATGGCGAACACGATGAGCCCTGCGCCCAACGCCACCAGATTGGCCCACAGCCCGAGCGGCAGCGTCAGCAGCAAGCTCGCCGCCAGCAGCGCCCGCGCGGCATTGGCGCGACCATGCGCCAGCAGACTGGCGGCCGTCGCCCAGGTGGTGGCCAGCACCAGAGCCGCGCCGCGATTGACGTTGCGGATGACCTCGTGTGGCGGAATTTGAGGATTGGCTGCCCGATTTATCGGCAGGTCCCATAAAGCCTCGATCACCATCAGGACAGCCAAAACCACGAAGGCGGCGACGCCCATGGCCTGCGTCAGCTGACGATCCTTTTCGTCGCTGGCTGCAGCGGCGAACATCAGACCGAGCGGAACCAGTACCGCCAGTTTCGTCGCCTGCGCATGGCCAGGGTGGGCCGACCAGAGGCTGGTGACGCACACCCATACCGCGAAGGTCATCAAAAGGAGCGCTGCAAGCAGCCTTTTTTCAAAGACTTGCGTGATCAGCGAGGGCCGTATCGCCAGCGCCCCCATCACGCACAGCACGACCGGAAGCCCCATCACGCCGCCGGCGCCGATGGCTGGCAAGAGCGCGAACAAGGCAGCTATGGCGGCGGCGCTGGCGGTAAGGCGCATGTCTTCTCCGGACCCGGCCCCCCGGCATGTCACAGCCCCAGGCAGGCCGGCAATGCCGGGCTAATATTTCAGCATGGTCACGGGATAGCGGGTCTTCCTGCTTGGCGCCGGGCGAGATTTAAGCTTTGTTACCCCTGAGGCGCGTATAGGACCTGTCCTAGGGACGGCGCGCCTAGACGCGTGCGGGAGCGTTACGATGGCGGAACGAGTAGGCGGCACCTTCGAACGTGAAGCTCGGGACACGATTGTAAAGTCGGGCCTTACCGGCGTCGCCGCGACTGTTCTGGCTGTTACGATTTTCTCGCCCGCTGGCTTTGGCGGCATGATCGGCACCAGCTTGGCGTCCGGGTTCGGCGCTGATCCGAACGTCGCGCCAGCCGATAATCCCTACGCGAACCTGCCGGCTTATCCTTCGCCGCTGACGGCTGAGGAAGTGTCCGACATTCGTGGCCAACTCGCGTCGACGACGGCGGCGATGGAATTCACCCGCGCCGCCACCGAAGATCGCATCGAACAAATTCGCTCGATCGCGATGACGGATGGCGCTGTCACCTTCACGCCGATGGCGAGCGTGCGCGTGCCGCAACTCGCGGAAGTCGCACCGGCGGCAACGCCAGCGACTGACAATGCGGAGCTGCGCCTCACACTGTCGACGCCCGCGTCAGCGCATGTCGAAACTGCGCCGCAAGCGGCGCCGACTGATGTCAGTTATCGCATGGAAGCCGCCCCGCAAGCGGCGCCAATCGAGATCAGCTACGGCGGCAGCGGCGGCGGCATGGACTATGTCGCATATCGCGATCCGAACCTTGAGCTCGCCGAGCTCATGTTCGCGTATGATCGCTGATCTCCTCACTCCGAACCCCAGAGCTGCAGTCAAGAATACGCATCGGTGACACGCGCCTATGCGTGGGCTACGACAACTCGCACGCTAGATGTGTGGGAGTTGCCGATGCTGCGCTTCGTTCAAATGCTCGCATGCGCCACGCTCGCCGCGTGCTTGATGGCAGCGCCTGCGCGCGCGGAAACCTATCGTTTGAACTACGAAGCGGCGGTGCTGGGGGTCGTCGTGCTCGGCACGGCGAGCTACGAAATCACCGCTAGCCCAACGCGTTATGCGGTCCGCGCCAATCTGCGCACCTCTGGCTTGGCGCGCATGTTCGATCAGACCGAAATCACCGCGACCTCGACGGGCAATATCTCCAGCGGCTCCATCGGCTGGACGCGCTATGATATCTCGCACGCCTATTCGGGCAAGTTTCGCCGCATCCAGATGAACCGCGCCAGCGGCGTCACCGCGACGATCACGCCGACTTACGGCGATCTCGGCACGCCGCCGGCCACTGCGGCGCAGCAGAGCGGCTCCTACGATCCGCTGACCGGCATCTTCGCACTTGGCCGCCAAGTTGGCGTCGCGCGGGCCTGCCAAGGCACAGTGCTGGTGTTCGACGGGCGCCAGCACTATCGCCTCGCAGTGTCGCCGATCGCGCAGGGCACGTTCAACGGCGGCGGCTATAACGGCCCGGCGCTGAACTGCCGTTTCCGCTACGAGCCGATCTCCGGTTTCAGCACTAATGTCGATCGCAGCAGCATTCCGGTTGCGGACGCGTGGTTTGCGCTGCCGGCGCAGCCAGGCTTCGCCGCACCGTTGCGGCTGCGCGTGCCGACGCCGCTCGGACAAGCCCAACTCGATCTTCGCGGCTACGAGCGCATCGGCTGAGCCAGCCGCGCGCGGAGTGTCAAAGTGAGCCTCTGCGTCGTGATCGTCAGCTATCGCACCGGGCCGGCGCTCGGCGCTTGCATCGCCGCGCTGAAGGACTGCGCTGGCGTTGACGACATTGTGCTCATCGACAATGGCAATGCCGACGCTGACGCCGCGGCGCTTGATGCATTCGCCAGCGCCGATGCGCGTGTGACGCTGTTGCGCGGGCAGGGCAATGTCGGCTTTGCGGCGGGCTGCAATCTGGGTGCGCACAATACGGACTCGGACACGCTAGTGTTCGCCAACCCCGACGTGATCCTCGCAGCTGATGCGTGCGTGCGCTTGGCCGAGGTGCTCGCCAGTGCGCCGCCGCCAGCAATCGTTGGCGGTGATCTCCGCGATGGCCAGGGGCGGCCCGAGCGGGGCTCGCGGCGCGAGCGGCTGACTTTGTGGCGCGCGTTCGTGTACGCCAGCGGCTTGGCCAAGCTGGAGCCGGTGCTGCCGTTTTTCCGCGATTTCAACCGTCACCGCGATCCGCTGCCCGCGGCGCCCGTGCGGGTTGGCGCGATAAGCGGCGCGTTGATGTGCATGCGGCGCGCGGATTTTGAGACGCTGGGTGGTTTCGATCAGGGCTATTTTGTTCACGTGGAGGATCTCGATCTTTGCCGCCGGGCCGAGGCCGCCGGCTGGCCGGTGCTGTTCGCGCCCGGGCCGCACGGCGTGCATGCGCGATCGAGCAGCGCTGTGGAAGCCAAAGTGCTGGCGCATCACAAAGCGCGCGGCATGGCGAGGTATCTGACAAAGTTCGCGGACGGGCCGGTCGAGCGCGCGTTGGCGCGCATCGCGGGCGGCGTGCTGACGTTTGTAAGCCGATGACGCGGACGGCGTTTGTTGCCGGCGCTGGCGGCGCGGTCGGGGAAGCGACGGCTTTGGCGCTTAGGCGCGCTGGATGGCGCGTCGTTGCATCGATGCGGACCCGGCGCGCGGATGCGATCGCGCGGTTGGAAGCGGCAGGCGCGCGGGTGGTGTCTCACGATTTGCCTGGCGATAATGGCTGGGCGCGCGATGCGGCGGGGTGTGAGGCGTTGGTGTTCACCACGCATCTGAGCATCACGCTGGCGGCGCTCGATGCAGCGCCAAGCGTACGCCGCATCGTTGTGTTTTCCAGCAACAACGTCGCCGCCGATGCGGATGCGCCGAGCTATCGCGCGTTGGCGCAAGTGGAAGCGGCGGTGCGCGCGCGCTTTGCCCATGCGGCGATCATCCGGCCGACGTTAATTTATGGCGATGTGCGGCTGGCTACATTGACGCGGCTGATACAGCTCGCGCGGCGCTCGCCGGTGTTGCCTTTGCCCGGCTCCGGCCGGGCGCTGGTGCAGCCGGTGTTTCATGGCGATCTCGGCGCGCTTGCGGCGGGCTTGGCCGAGGGCGACGCGCCGCGCGGCGTGTTCGCGGCGGGCGGCCCGGACATTTTGACGATGCGCGATTTGTATCGCCAAGCCGCACGGGCTGCAGGTTCACGGCCGCTGGTTATTTCGACGCCGGCGAATTTTCTTGCTGCGCTGAAACTGATCTCGTCCGAACAGGCTGCGCGCGCCGAGACGGATCGAAGTGCGATTGGGCAAGACGAACTCCCCGCCGCGTTTATTCCTCGCACGCCCCTCAGCGTTGGCTTGGCGCATCATGCGCGGACGGTGTTCGGAGCACCGGGCGGCGGTTGAGCAGCACGTCGGGCGACCAGGCGAGGGCGCTTGCGATTTCGCCGGTGCTGGCCGTGCGCGCGTTTTGTACCTCGCGCCGTGATGCCCAGATCGGGCCAATCTCCGCTAATGCCGCCACCGAGCCGCGCCACGCGGCGAAGCCGCGGCCTTGCAGTAGCGCTGACGTGTTGACCAGCACCGTCGCCGCGATGTGCGCGGGCAGTAGCGGCCAAAACAAAAGGGGCGGCATGCACTTCACGTACGTCCAGAGCCGATTGCGGGCGCCGTGAAAATCACCGAAGGCCGAGCGCGCGCCGGCGACGCCGCCGCCGACGTGCTCGACCACCGCGTCCGGCAGCTGCAGCACGCGCCAGCCTTTGAGACGCAGGCGGAAGCCGAGATCGACGTCTTCGAAATAGCAGAAATAGCGTGCATCGAAGCCGCCTACATCTTCGAATGCTTCGCGCCGCACCAGCATGGCGGCGGCGCAGGCGCTGAAGCTTTCGCCGAGCGGCGGCGGCGCATCGCGGCGTGTGCCGTAGCTGGAGCGAAAAGCGAGGCCGCTGGCGTGCAAAACATCGCCCGTGCCGTCGAATACGCCCGGTGCATCGGCGCGCTTTTGCGTGGACCCGATCGCGCCGGCTTCCGGGAAGCCATCCGCAGCCGCCAACAATGCGGCGAGCCAGCCGGGTTCGGGGAAAGCGTCGGGGTTGAGGAAGACGAGATAGGGCGTAGCGGCGTCGCGCGCGCCGATATTGTTGGCGGCGGCGAAACCGAGATTGGTTTCGCATTGAATGATGCTGGCGCCCGGCGGCAGATCGCCTTGGCGAGGGCGCTCCTCGGCGCGCGAGCCGTTGTCGACGATCACTAGCCGCCAACGCGTCTCTCGCTGCGCCGCCACCGCGCCGGCCATACGCGGCAACCAGCGGGCGCTGTTGTGGGCGACGACAATGATAGTGGCGAGGGGAGTCACGGCGAGCGTCATGACAGGCGCGCGCGTTGAGGCCAAGCGGAGAGATGCCGGCGTGCGTTAGCTGATGTCGGCGAACCCGTAGGGCCAGGCGCGAATGCGCGGCCAGATCGAGATCGGCGTAGGGCGCGCCGACCAGCTCCACCGCATCGCTCGCGTCCTGCCGCGCGCCGCTTGCGCCCATGAGATCGCTTTTGACCAACGACCCTCATCTGCCCCATAGAGAGCGAAGCTGCGCGACGCCGAAAGGTGCGACCCAACGTGTCTGAGTACAGGTTCAAGACCACGCGACCGGAGCTGCCGGCCATCGAGGACTGGTTGCCGTTCGCGCGGGAAGCTTACGCGGCGAACTGGTTCACCAATTTCGGCGCGTTATCGAGGCGCTTGGAAGATGCGTTCGCGGCCGCGTGGGGCTTTGAGCAGACGGCGTGTGTTGTCGCCTCGAGCGCCACCGTGGCGCTCGCCGCGCCGCTGATTGCGCGCCGTGTGAGCGGGCGCGTGGTGATTCCAGCGTTTACGTTTCCGGCGACACTGTCCGCCGTGAAGATGGCCGGCTGCACGCCGGTGCTTGCGGATTGCGCGGCGCGGGACTGGGTGATTGATGCGGACGAATTGCGCCAGCGTTTGCGGGACGGCGCTGAAGCGGCGATCGTCGTTTCGCCGTTTGGCTTGCAAACCGATTTTTCCGATCACATCGCGGTCGCAAAAGAGCAAGACGCGCTGCTTATCATCGACAATGCGGCTGGCCTTGGCGTCGCGCGTGCGAATGTCGAAGCCTCGCCCGACGTGTGCGAAGTGTTTTCGCTGCATGCCACCAAGCCATTCGGGATCGGCGAAGGCGGCGTTGTGTTCAGCCATCATAACAATGCGGGCGCGCTGCGCAGCGCGCTGAACTTTGGGCTCAACGCGCCGGAGAACGGCCCGCACTGGGGCGTCAATGGCAAGATGGCGGAGATACAGGCCGCTATCGGCCTCGCGGCCATCGAGGCATTTCCAGGTCGGCTGCGGCTGCGGCGCGCGTTTGCGTCGGCCTACATGGAGGCGCTGGGGGCGTTCGAGGCGATCACATATCCGGTTCGCCCGGAAGCCTCCGCTTGGCAAATGTTTCCGGTGCTGCTGCCGACAGCGGATGCTGCCGCGCGCGCGATCGCGGCGGCGCATCGCGCCGGCATGGAGGCGCGCCCATACTATCGGCCATCGCTGTCGCACTTGCCGGACATGAGCGCACAGGCTTGCCCGATCTCCGAGCAGCTTGCGGCGCGGATGGTGTGCTTTCCGGTCTATTCGATTGATGACGGGGAAGAGCGCGAAGAGATGGTGGCGATTGTGTCAAGGGCAGTTGTTGTTGGTTTGGGGCGCGGCATCTAGTGCATATCGCGGCGATCATCGGTGTGAAGGACGAAGCGGAGCTGATTGGGCCGTGTATTGAACGTCTTCAAGCGCTGGGTGTGGAGACCATCGTCGTTCTCGATGACTATTCTACGGATGGGACGGCGGAGATCGTTGCAGCCTATGAAGCGCGCGCCGCCGGCAAACTGTGGCGTGTTGAATTTGCACCTGACTTGAAGAGCAATTTGAGCAGGACAGGTCATGTTCTTGGGCCGCTGCTTGAGAAACACAAGCCTGACTGGGTGCTGTTTACCGACGCGGACGAGTTCTGGGTGACTTCAACCGGGGATTTGGCGACTCTGCTTCAAGCGCAAACCGGAGATGGCTTCGTTGTTGAGCGCTTTAACGTGCCGCTGATGTCCCCGCCTTTCAGTCTAGTGACGGGCTTCGATCAAAAGGCGTTGCTCGATGCTCCCCTTATTGTCGTCAGAGATTATCTCACGCGCGCCGTGCTAGAGCAGGCACCGGATAAACGCTGGGTCACCAATGCGATCCAGCCAAAAATGATCTGTCGCGCGGATCGGCTTGATGCATTTGATCCCGGTGCGCACACTGCGCGATCTGTGGATGGAGCTCGTATGGTAACGACCAAGCTTGCAGATGCGGTCATTGTTCATGTGCCCTTGACCACGCCAACGCGTTTCGCGCGAAAAGTCAGAAACACGCGGCTGTTCTTCGAGCGTTGGATCAAAGAATACCCGGGTGAGTCGGCTTGGCATTGGAAAAGATGGGTCGAGCTGGATGATGGCGGCGTGTTGCTGGCCGAGTTTGAGCGACAGCTCATGCTGCAAGATGAGCTGCATGTTTTGAGGCAATCCGGTGTGGTTAAGTCGGCTGGCGAGTACCTCGCGGAGCGAGGCGGCAACGCATGAGAAACGCCGCTTACTTGTCTCGCGATCAATTGATCGACCTGGGCTTCGCGTCGTTGGGTGAAGATGTTCTTGTCCATGAGACGTGCGTTCTTATCGGGTGTGAGAACGTAGAACTCGATGATCGGGTTAGGATTGATCCGTTTTGCATCCTGACAGCCCGCGAGCGCGTTACCATCGGGACTCGAACACATATCGGGGCGCACAGCGCGCTTATGGGTACTGCTGGTATCTCGATTGGCGCCTATTGCGGGCTTTCCCAGGGCGTGCGCTTGCTTAGTGCTGCGGACGACTTCAAGGCGGGCGCGCTCATTGGCCCCCAGGTTCCGGCTTCGCTCACTGCAGTCCAATCGGGACGCATCATCCTGGACAGGTTCAGCGTCGTCGGCGCCAATTGCGTGGTTCTGCCGTCCGCGCATTTGGAAGAGGGGGCAACGGTGGGTGCGTTGTCGCTCGTCAAAGGCGTTCTGCCGGCGTGGAGCGTCAGCGCGGGCGTGCCGGCGAAGAAGGTCGCCGATCGCGATCGGGACGGCGTGCTGCGAGCAGCGGAACGGTTGGAGTCCGGCGATTATTAGACCCAAACGCCAAGAACCGAACTGATCGTGATCCCCTGCGCCGTCCCGGTCACGGTTTCGCGTAGGAACACTAGGTTCGAGTTTGAGATCGGAGACAGCACCGATGTTGGTTGCGTATATTGGCCGCCAGACAGCGCGCCGTCGGTCTGACTGCGCACGCCGTTGAACGATCCAGTCGCGCCGCTCTCGCTGGTGTCTAACGTGGCGAGCGTGGCGATGCCCTGGACCGCCGCCCGCAAGAGAACGGCCCTCTGCGGAAATACGCGGCCGAGCACGGTCTGCATCATCGGCGAAATGTCGAGCGCGATGACGCGGTTGGGGGTCACGCCGGTAGGGTCGCCTAGTTGAATGGCGTCGGCGGTGCTCCAGCCGGCGATGGCGGCGGCGTCGACCACTTGCAGTTGGTTGGCGGCTGGCGCGGCTTTCACCCAAGCCGGCTCGACCGGCGTTTTGCTCGTGTTCCAGATGCGCGCGTAGGAGACGCCGGCCATCAGCGCGCCGAAAAAGAGGCCGGCGTCGGCGGTGGTGAGCGTGATGGTGTCGCCAGCGATGGCGCTGATCGCGCCGGCGCGCGGATTTTGAACGCGCGTGGTGTCGATGCGATAGGCGGAGACGACGCCGTCGCCGCCGGGGGTGAAGATCAGGCGATGCTCTTCGCGGGCGGCGACGCTTTGCCAATCGCTGGCGCCGCGCATGTGCAGCGTTTGCGTGTCTTCCGCGACGCATTGCCAGCCGGGGCGCGGGCTCAGCTCTTCCCAGACGCCGTCGCGATAGTATGCGAGCGCGCCGTCGGCCATCGCGGCCCAGTCGGCGCCGGTTTTGCCCGTTGGAAGAATGTAGATGTCGCCATCGGCCGGCGACGCGGGTTGCGCGGCGAGCGTGGCGGAGAGAGCTGAGAGCTGGGTCAGCGCATCGAGGCGCAGCAGCGATTCATTGACGGTGACGTGCTTTTGCGCTTGCGCGGCGGCGAGGAAGGGGAGTGCGAGGCGGGTGGATTGCGACATGATGGGGGCTCCTTTGCCCGCATCATACGTCTGGTCAGGGGTCGGTCGGATTGAACGCGCTCTATCCTCCTATTCGAGGCCGTCAGCGACTCGCACCAATTCCCATATCGCGAACATCACATGGTAGAAGCTGGACGCCGGGGCGGGTTCATCGATGAAGGCGTCGCTGGCGTCGAGGCGGTCGCGCCAGAGCCCTTTGATCGGCGTATCGCAATAGCGCATCAGCATGTCGAACGCCTGCGCGGCGGCGTGCGCGGCGTTGGGATCGCGGGTGCGCTCGAAGCGGGCGAGGTTGGCTTTGATGCGCTCGGTGTGCGGCCATAGGCGCGACGTTTTGGTGCGGGCGCGGCCGTCGGCGTGGAGTTCGTCATAGACGGCGCCACTTGGCGCGACGCCGTAGACTTCGGCGTGGACGCGGAGGCGCTCGGCGATGTGGGCAAGATCGCCGCCGCCAGCGCCGTGCCAGCGATGCAACAGCCAGCTCCATTCGAAATGGTGGCCGGGTTCGACGATGTCGCTTTCGGCGCGCCAGCCATCGTCAAAATATTCCGGCAGCGCGCCGTGACGGGTGTCGAACAGCTTGGTGCGGAAGAGATCGGCGATGCGCGAAGCGCGGTCGAGGTGCCCGCGCTTGCCCGTCGCTTCGTGCAGCGCCAGCAACGCTTCGAACATGTGCATGTGCGGGTTCTGCCGGCGCGGCGGCGTGGGGGTGACGTCGCCCTCGCTGAAGCCGCCGGCATCGTGGGCCCAGTTCGCCTCGGCCCAGGCGACGAGCTTTTCCGCCGCAGCGATGAGGTCCGGCCGGTTGCCGAGCACGTGCGCGGCTTCCGCTAGCGCGAAGACGACAAAAGCAAGATCGTAGAGGTCGCGGCGTTCGTCCGTCGACCTGCCGTTTGGGCCGAGCATGTGGCGCGTACCGCCGTCGTCGCGCAGTGCGTGCGTGAGAAGGATTTGTGCGCCGGTCTCAACCGCCTCGCGCCACGGCCCATCCCAGCCGAGCCGCCCAGCGCGCGCGTAGACCACTGTTTGACGCGCTTGCACGCGGATGCGGCGGGGTAGGTCCGCCAGCGCCGCGCCGTCTGGGCCGATGCGTTCGTGGAAGCAGTCGGCGCTGCGGTCATAACCGACGCGCCACCAGAGCGGCAGCGCGTGCTCGAATAACCAAGCGCGCGCGGCGGCGGCGCGTTGTTTCAGCGCGGCGTTCGCGGTGGGTTGAACGGTGGTGCGCGCCGGCGCCGCCAGCGCTTGCTGCGTCGCCCCAAGCAATTCGCCCGGCGCGACGCGCCAGCTCGGCAGATCGAGGGCGGCAGCGGCGGCGGTATCGAGCGCGGTGTCGCCAATGACGGCGCACCGTTGCGCGTCGATCGGCCACTCGATCAGTGCGCGGCGGAGCATGCCGGGGTTCGGCTTGCGATCGGGATGATCGGCGTGGGTGAATTCTGGCGCCACGCCCTCGCCGTGGTGCGGGCAGAAGTAGAACGCGTCGATGTGCGCGCCATGTTTTGTGAGTTCGGCCTGCATGTGCGCGTGAAAACGGCGCACATCCTCCTCGCCGTAATAACCGCGGGCGACGCCGGATTGATTGCTGACGACGATCGCGAGCGCGCCAGCGTCGTTCACGGCCCGAACCGCTTCGATGGCGCCGGGTTGCCACTCCAGGGTCTCGGGCCTGAACGTGTAGCCCTCGTCCTTGATCAAAGTGCCGTCGCGGTCGACCAGGATGGCGGGGCGGCGCGTGCGCTCGGCGAAATCGGCGCGCGCGGCGGCCAGGGTTTCCGGCAGACCAATGTCGATGAAGTAGCCATTGCTAACCTGCCCGGCGAGCGCACCGGATTCAGCGAGTTGCGGAAACACCGCGCTCTCGATCGAGCAGGGCAGGTGCGTGATCAAGTCGAGCACGCGGCGGCGCAGAACGTACACCCCGGCGGAGATCAGCCCCGGGCCGCTCGCCGCATTCTTCTCCCGGAACGCGGTGACCCGATCACCGGCAAGTTCCACGCTGCCGAAGCGTGCGGCATCGTCGACCTGCCGGAGCGCCATGGCGCCGATGTCGTCTGGGCCGAGCGCCTGTTCGAGCGCGAGATAGTTCAACTCGCAAAACGAGTCGCCGTTCGACATCAGGAAGACGTCGTCCAGCTGATCCGCCACGTGGCGCAGCGCACCGCCGGTGCCGGCTGGCTCTCGCTCGACCACCACGCGAACAGCCGCGCCCAATACGGCGCGTCCGTCGTAACGCTCCGCGACCACCTCGGCTAAGTGCCCGGCCAGCAGCAGAATTTCGCTGACGCCGTGGCGTGCGATATCGAACATCAGATAGTCGAGGAACCGCGTTTCGCCGGCGATCCGCACCAGAGGCTTGGGCACGCCGTGCGCCAAAGCGCCCAGCCTGGTTCCGCGTCCGCCTACGAGAATGACAGCCTGCCGCATTCAGAGGCCCGCGTTTGACGTCCCTGCGCAACAAACGCGCCGATGGGTTACGGATTCAGCAGAATCGTCTTGTCATAGCACTCCTGGGGAACGTATGGGACTAGGTGGGTGAATGGCAGCTTTGCTGCGGCGCCCACCTGACTTTGCGGTACGCTGGGTGATAGAAGCTCTGCGTCGTCATTGGGCGGGGGAAGTTTGTGGGGACTACCGCTGTCGCGTTCCGAGATTTGGGTGGCTCCTTGCTACGGCTGCCGCTGGCGCTTTGGCTAGCTCTCGACGATATCCACGGCCGCTACCGCCGCACCGTACTCGGGCCGCTCTGGATCGCCATTGGCCAAGCCGCGATGATCGCCGGTTTTGCCGTGGTGTTCTCCGGCCTGTTCGGCGCCGATCCGATGACCTACCTCATCTATCTGGCCGCCGGTTTTCCGGTGTGGACGCTGATCTCTTACCACTTCATCGACATGCCGGCGACGTTCGTGGCGTCTAAGGGCCTGATCGAAAGTTACGAGGCGCCGTGGCTGACGCAGATATGGCGGCGCTCGTTCGGTTATCTGATCGTGTTCGTCCATCATCTCATCCCGCTCGCTGTCGTCATGGCCGTGCTGCAGATCACGCCGACCGTGAACATGTTGCTCGTGTTTCCGGCGCTGTTGATTGTGCTGATCGCGGGCGCGGGCTTTGGCATGTTCATGGCGGTGCTGGGCGCTCGCTTCCGCGACTTGCAGCACGCAGCAACGGTTGCGGCGGGCTTTCTGATCTTGTTCACACCGGTGTTCTGGCGGGCCGAGCAATTGCGCTTCAATGAATGGGTCTATCAGTACAACCCACTCTACTATTTTCTGACGCTGGTGCGCTATCCGCTACTGCAACAAGCGCCGCCACCAGAATTCTGGATCATCACAAGCGCTATCGCAGCGGCTTTGTTTGTTCTCGGTTTTGTGACGTTCTGGCTGAGCCGGCGGCGTCTTTTTCACTGGTTGTAAAAGATGGTCGCCATCACCTTTGACGACGCCGTTGTCCGGTATCCTGTTTATTCGGCCGGAAGTCAGCGCTCGATTTTGAGCGCTGCCGCGCATCGTGTTTCGTTCGGGCGCGTTGCTCGTAGCGCGGGGCGCATTCCAGTCGTGAGCGCGCTGAACGGCATATCGATCGATCTGAAGGAGGGCGATCGTCTCGCGCTCCTGGGTCGCAATGGCTCGGGCAAGACCACCTTCCTCAAAACCTGCGCCGGTCTCGTTCTGCCCGACGAAGGCACGGTGGCTATCGACGGCACGCGCGCCACGATTATCAACCCGAGCTCGGGCTTGGATCTCGAGAAAACCGGCGTTGAGAACGTCGAGTACATCGGCCGGCTGCTGGGCGTGCGGAAGTCCGAACGCAAGCTGCTGCTTGAGGACGTCGCCGACTTCACCGAGCTAGGCGATTTCCTCGATCTGCCGGTGCGCACTTATTCCAGCGGCATGATCGTGCGCCTTTTGTTTGCTCTGGCCACGAGCATTGAGCGCGACATTCTGATTGTCGACGAGCACATTGGCGCCGGCGATGCACATTTCATGGACAAAGCTGCCGCCCGCGTGCGCAGCATGTTCTCGCGCGCTAAGATTTTAGTTCTCGCCACGCACTCCGGCGACGTGGCTGAGCAATTGTGTACGCGGGCGCTTTGGCTTGATGGCGGCAAGACAGTGATGGAGGGCACCCCGACACAAGTCTGGAATGCCTATCTAGATCAGCGGCCGACACTCGGCGCGGTGGCCTGATCTAGCGTCACGGGTGCGGCATATTGGCATGGGGGCTTAGCGCGTGGTAGCTCAGGCGTACGGTCAGCGAGGAATGCGGATGCCAGAATCGTTTATCCGATCGCGTGCGCCCCTTCGCCTGGGCCTAGGCGGCGGCGGCACTGACACCTCGCCGTACGCTGAGACCTATGGCGGCGTCGTCATCAACGCGACCGTCGATCTCTATGCCCACGTCACCATCGCCCCTTCGCAGAGCGGCGAGGTGGAACTTCACCTTGATGACCGTGATGTGTCGTGGATCGGGCCGGCGACTGTCCCACTGCCGCTTGATGGCGACTTGCTGCTGGCCAAGGGCGTCTACAATCGCATGTGCGCCGACTTCAATGGCGGCGTCGGCATGCCGATGGCCGTGCACGTGTACGCCGACGTGCCGCCAGGGTCAGGGCTCGGCACCTCGTCGGCGATGGTCACGGCGCTGGTGCAGGCTTTCAACGAATTGTTCCAAGCGCGGCTCAGCGCCTACGACGTCGCGCAATTGGCCTACGAAATCGAGCGCAACGATCTGAAGCTCAATGGCGGCAAGCAGGATCAGTACGCAGCGGCCTTCGGCGGCGTGAACTTTATCGAGTTTGGCCCAGGGCCGGGCGTGCTCGTTAACCCGCTGCGCATTTCGCCGGAAACCGCGGCGGAGTTTGAAGCATCGTTGGTGCTGTTCTTCTCCGGCGTCTCGCGCGAGAGCGCCCGCATCATCGATGAGCAGATGCGCAACGTTGCGCACGGTTCGGCGGAATCGGTTGAAGCTATGCACCAGCTGAAAGCGGTGGCTTATCAGATGAAGCAAGCCTTGCTGCTTGGCCGCATCGATGAAGTCGGCGCAATTCTGGACGCAGGCTGGGAGCACAAGAAGCGCACCGCCTCAACCGTGACAACCCCTGAACTCGATGCCCTCTACGACGCGGCCAAGGCGGCGGGCGCGTTCGGCGGCAAGGTGTCTGGCGCGGGCGGCGGCGGCTTCATGATGTTCCTCGTTGATCCGCGCAAACGTCACAAGGTCGTGCGGGCGCTGGAAGCGTTTCCGGGCCGCGTGTTCGCGTCGGGCCTCACGGCGGGCGGCGCCATGTCGTGGCGCGTTGGCGAAGATTTTCGCAAAAAGGCGAGCTTGGCGGCGTGATTGAGCGCCTAGCGATCAGTGACGTCTGGGTCTACACGCCGCGGAAGTTCGAGGACGACCGCGGCTGGTTCAGCGAAACCTTCAATGCCGACACGCTAAGTGAAGCGCTGGGCGGCGTTTCGTTCGTGCAGGATAACCAAGCGCTGACCCGCGCCAAGCACACCCTGCGCGGCATGCACTTTCAGACGCCACCGAAAGCGCAGGACAAGTTGCTGCGCGTGTTGCGTGGCTCGGTGCTGGACGTCGCCATCGATATCCGCCGTGCTTCATCGACGTTTGGCAAATGGGTTTCCGTAGTGCTTAGCGCGGACAACCGTGCGCAAATCTTCGTGCCGAAGGGCTTTGCGCACGGCTACCTGACGCTCGAACCTGATACGGAAGTGCTCTACAAGGTCAGCGACTTTTACAGCCGGGAGCACGAAGGCGGCGTTGTCTGGGATGACCCCGCCGTAGGCGTCGATTGGGGCGTTGCCGCGGCCGAAGTGCTCATGGTGGAGCGCGACCGGCAGTTTCCGCGCCTTGCCGAGCTTGGTCCGGTTTTCTAACAGGATACGCATGAAAGCGTTGGTCACAGGCGGCGCGGGCTTTATTGGCTCGGCGCTCACCCGGCATCTGGTCGGCGAGCTCGGTTGGCCGACCTTGGTGGTCGATAAGCTGACCTATGCCGGTCATCTCTCGTCGCTGAAGCCCGTGGCGGACGCGCCGGGTTTCACTTTCGCGCACCTCGATATTTGCGATCGCGCCGGGCTCGACGCCGCGTTCGCGCAGCATCAGCCGGACATTGTGTTTCACCTCGCCGCCGAGAGCCATGTCGATCGCTCGATCACGCATGCAGCGGCGTTCGTCGAGACGAATCTGATCGGCACGTTCAATGTGCTGGAAGCGGCGCGCGCGTATTGGCAGCAACTCGACGGCGCGGGGCGCGATCGGTTCCGCGTCGTGCATGTGTCGACGGACGAAGTCTTCGGGTCGCTCGGCGACGAGGGGCTCTTCCGGGAGGACACGCCGTACGATCCGCGTTCGCCGTACTCGGCCAGCAAGGCCGGCGCCGATCACTTGGCCAGTGCCTGGTTTCACACCTACGGGCTGCCGGTGCTGATCTCCAATTGCTCCAACAATTATGGGCCAAATCAGCTGCCGGAAAAGCTGATCCCGCTGACTATTCTGAATGCGCTCGATGGCCGCACGCTGCCGGTTTATGGCGACGGCAAGAACGTTCGCGACTGGCTTTATGTCGATGACCACGTCGACGCGCTGTGTTCGATCGCGGAGAAGGGCGAGTTGGGGCGCTGTTACAATGTTGGCGGCCGCAATGAGCGCGCCAATATCGAGGTCGTGCATCGAATCTGCGATCTGTTGGACGCTAGCGCGCCGAAGTCGGCGCCGCATCGCGCTTTGATCGAGTTCGTGGCGGATCGCCCAGGCCACGACCGGCGTTACGCCATCGACGCGTCTCGGCTTGAGAACGAACTGGGCTGGCGCGCCCGCGAGACGTTTGAAACGGGCATGGAACGGACCGTTCGCTGGTATCTCGACAACGAAACATGGTGGGGCCCGCTGCGCGCCGCTGGCGTCGGCGTCGAGCGCCAGGGTTTGCCGGCGTGAGCATCGTCGTCATCGGACGCAGCGGCCAAGTCGCGCGCGCATTGGTGCGACGCGCGGCGGCGCGTGGTGTGAGGGTGCAAACTTTCGGCCGGCCGGAACTAGATTTGGAGCACTCTGATGCGGCGGCGGCGCTGGTCGCCGCTATGCGGCCAAGCGTGGTGATCAACGCCGCCGCGTACACGGCGGTCGATAAGGCCGAGGATGAGGTTGAGCGCGCGGGCAGGATCAACGCCGTCGGGCCGGCGTCGATTGCACGCGCAGCGGCCGCAGTGGATGCGCCGATCCTTCACCTCTCAACTGACTATGTGTTCACTGGCGACAAACCCGCGCCGTACATCGAGACCGACGCAACCGGCCCTACCGGCGCATATGGCGCGACCAAACTTGAAGGCGAGCGCTTGGTGGTCGCCGCCAATCCGCGCGCTATCGTGCTGCGCACGGCGTGGGTGTTCAATGCAACGGGCGCCAATTTCGTTCGCACAATGCTGCGCCTGGCAAGGTCGCGCGATGAAATCTCCGTCGTGGCCGATCAGAGGGGTTGCCCAACCTTCGCCGATGATTTGGCCGATGCGGCGCTCAGCATCGCGGCGCGGCCCGATCACGCGGGGATTTATCACTGTGCAGGCGAGGGAGAGACCAGCTGGGCGGGCTTCGCCGAAGAGATTTTCGCCCAATCGCGCGCGCGAGGGGGCCCCACCGCTTCAGTGCGCCCTATCACGACGGCGGAGTTTCCAACCCGCGCCAAACGGCCGGCGAATTCGCGGCTCAATTGTGCGAAGCTCACCGCCGATTACGGCCTCACGCTTCGCGCCTGGCGCGAGGCGCTCGCCGCGTGCATGGATGAGATCGCCGCCGACGGCTGGAGAGTGGAATGAAGGGCATCGTTCTCGCCGGCGGCACGGGCAGCCGCCTCTATCCGGTGACGCTAGCCATCTCCAAGCAATTGGCGCCGATCTACGACAAGCCGCTCATCTATTATCCGATCAGCACTTTGATGCTCGCCGGGATCCGCGAGATTCTCGTTATCTCCACTCCAGAAGATCGCGCGAGCTTCGAGCGCTTGCTGGGTGATGGCTCGGCCTGGGGCGTGAATTTTAGCTACGCTGTGCAACCAACGCCCGCCGGCATCGCGCAAGCGTTCCTCATTGGCGAAGAGTTCATAGGCGGCGAACCCACAGCTCTCGTTCTGGGCGACAACATTTTCTATGGTCACGGCCTCGTCGAACAATTGGAGAGCGCGGCGATGCGGCGCGAAGGCGCGACGGTGTTCGCCTATCAAGTGGCCGACCCGGAGCGCTTCGGCGTTGTGGCCTTCGATGCTGAAGGCAATGCCCTTTCGATTGAGGAAAAGCCCGCCAAGCCGAAATCGAATTGGGCGGTGACGGGGCTCTATTTTTATGATTCGGGTGTGGTTGATGCAGCGCGGGCGCTGAAGCCATCTCCACGCGGCGAGCTTGAGATCACCGATCTGAACAAGGTCTACCTCGAGCGCGGGCAATTGAAGGTCCAGCGCATGGGACGCGGCTTCGCCTGGCTCGATACTGGCACGCCGGATTCGATGCTCGAGGCGTCGGAGTACGTGCGGACGCTGGAGCGGCGGCAGGGCCTGAAGATCGCCTGCCCGGAGGAAGTGGCCTTTCACATGGGCTTCATCGACCGCAAGCAACTGTTAGCGCTTGGTACGCGCCTGGCAAAATCGAGCTATGGCGAATATCTGCTGGCGCTGGCGCGGGACGAGACCATTCCGGGCTGAGCGACGGCAGCGTCCATTGACCCGCCTTAACCCCTGTTTGTAAACGTAAATAGCCCTTTCCAAGGTTACGCGGGCTAAACCTTCCGCCCGCATGTTAGGGTGACCCTGAGGAGCGCCTTAAAGTTATGTCGCAGCCGTCCCAAGTCACGCGAGGCGCGGTGCTTGTGCTGGGCATGCACCGCAGCGGCACCAGTGCGCTCACGCGCGGGCTGGAGGTGCTGGGCGTCGATCTCGGGGGAAACCTGAAGCCCCCTGTGCCTGGCGACAACGACAAGGGCTTCTTCGAAGACTGGGCGCTTTCGACCATCAATGATGATTTGTTGGCGCTGCGTGGCGGCCAGTGGGACAGCCTGTTCGCCGATGCGGTCGGCGAGGGCAATCGCGGCCTCGGCGAGCTGAAGTTGCGCGCTCTGAGTGCAATTGAAACGGCGTTCGGTCAGTCCGATTTTTTTGGCTTTAAGGATCCGCGCACCTGCCGAACACTGCCGTTCTGGCAGGATGTCTTCGCCCGCGCAGGGGTTACGCCGTTTTACGTTATCGCCTTCCGCAATCCGAAGATCGTCGCCGACTCTTTGCAAAGCAGAGAGTCATTCGCGCGCGAGCGTTCATACTATCTTTGGCTCATTCACACGCTTTCGGCAGTGAAGCATTCGCAAGGCTTGCCGCGTGTGTTCGTCGAGTACGACGAGCTAATGACTGATCCCGAGCGCGTGCTTAATCGGATCGCCGGCTTGATCGACGACCCGCGAGTCACTGTGAGCCCGCGTGGGCTGCAACTCTATCAAGGTGAATTTCTTGATCTGGCGCTGCAGCGCCATCGCAGTCACAGCACGCATCTTGAACTCGATGATGCCTGCTCGCCGTTTGTGCGGACGGTATATGAGCTTTTGAGGCACGAGACGCGACGCAACGAAGGCGATTCCGAATCATCGAGCGGAGACTGGGCGCCGATTTTGTCGGCGTTCGAGGCGCTGACGCCACATCTGAACTATCTCCACAAACTTGATGGCGACCTGCGCGCTGCTCAAATTGAGCACGCCGACGCGCAAAGCGAAGTCCAACACCTGCGCGGCGTGCTTGAGACCCGGGAGGGCGTTGCCGAGGCCGGACGTATCGCCCATGAGGCTGAAGTAACAGCGCTGCGGCAGGGCTACTTGGAGCTCAATACCGCCGCCGCCGAGCACCTCGCGCAGCGGGAAGCAGAGCTTTTGCGCAAGAGCGCTGATCTCGACATCGCCGCTGAGAATGAGCGCGTGCTCCGGGACAATTACCAAGCGCAAGTCAACGCGTTGGAACAGCGTCTAGTTGCGGCGCAGCGTCAAGTCGAGAACACCGAGCGCGCTTGGCAGGCGGTGTTGCAAGAAACCGAGCGCAGCCACGGTGAAGCGCTCGCGTTCGTGCAGCGCGAAGCGGAGCGCCTGCGCGATGAGGCGGAAGCTGCCTACCGGGATTTGCTCGCACGTGCCCTGGAGCAGGAGCGAGCGGAGACAGCGCGGCAGCTCAGCGTGCTGGACATCGTCAAACTGGAGGAGGCGGAGCGCCGCCACGCGGCCGAGCTGGAGGGTGCGGAACGCCGCAACGCGATTGCTTTGGAAGAGATAGACCTCCGGTACGCCGTCTCGCTGGAGAATGGGCGCCGCCGTGAGGCCGCGTTGGACGAAGCATTGGCCGCGGCTCGGCTGGAAGTGCAGATAGCCGAAGACGAGGTTGCCGCCCTACGCGCAGGGGCCATGCATGCGTCAGCCGAAATGGAACGTCTTCGCGCAAGTGCGGTCGAGGCAGAGAAGCGCGCCGCCGATGCGGTGGAGCGCGAACGGCGTGAAGCCTCCGCGCGCGCCGCAACGCTAACGCGGGAGCTGGAGCGCCTACAGGGCGAGCACGCGGCGCGCATCAGCGTCGCAGATGCTCATGCTGAAGCCCTGCGGCAGGCGCACGAGGCAATCGCCGAGCGCTTGCGCGAAGTGTACGCCTCATCCAGCTGGCGGATTACCAAGCCGCTGCGGGCGATCAAGACGGCGATTTCCGGCGGTCAGGTCCATGATGCGCCGCCCGAGTCGCTCTCTGTCTCTGCCGCGGTGGCTCCTGAACCTGCGCTACCGCGCACGATAGTGTCGGGGACGCGAGCGCACTTGCATGCGCGTCGCCCGCGGCGGGTACACTTCACGATCTGCGCCAAGAATTATCTGCCGATTGCGCGCGTGTGCCTGGAAACGTCGCAGCGTTTCCATCCGGACGCGGAGCATTATCTGGTGCTCTGCGATGAAGTCGATCAGGGCTACGATCCGAGCGACGAGCCGTTCAAGGTGATTAAGGTTCGCGATCTGCCGATCCCATGCTTCGATGACATGGCGCTGCGTTACGACGTGATGGAGTTCAACACGGCGATTAAGCCGTTTTGCTTCACGCATTTCTTCGGCGTTGGCGCCGACGAAGTCATCTACCTCGACCCCGATCTTTTTTTCCTCAGCCGCCTGGATGCTGTCCGTGAAGCCATTGCCGATGGCGCCGAGGCGGTGTTGACGCCGCACATCAATTACCCGATCGAGGACGACAAGCGTCCGAACGACACCGACATGCTACGCGCTGGTGTTTACAATCTAGGTTTCCTGGCGCTGCGGCGCGCGCCCTCGGCCGAGCGTTTTGCGGTCTGGTGGGGCGAGAGGCTGCGCACTGGCGCCGTGTCCGACATCGCGCGCGGCCTGTTCACGGATCAGAAGTGGTGCGATCTGCTGCCGTGTCTGGTGCCCAACACGCGCGTCCTCGATCGGCCCGGCTATAACCTTGCATATTGGAATTTGATGCACCGCCCGGTCGGTCGCAGCGGCGAGACGTGGACGGCAGCTGGCGAGCCGATCTCATTTGTGCACTTCAGCGGCGCGTCGTTCACCGACGCCAATGTCTTTTCCAAGCACCAGAACCGTTACGACGCCAACTCAATCGGCGCGCTGCGTGAACTCTACGATCTCTACCGCGACCAGGTCCGCGCCAAGGGGCTCGGGTCGGGGCCGTCCTATCGCTACAGCTTCGACTATGATGCCCAGGGCCGCCGCATCGCGCCAGTGTTGCGTCAGCTCTATCGCGATGAGATCGCAGGCGACACGCCAAGCGAGCGGCCGAACCTCGATCGCGTCATTTCTTACGCCAATGAGCCGGCCCCCGATCTGCCGCGCCATGCTGGGTTGATGATCTCGCGCCTGATGCATCGGATCTGGAAGGCGCGGCCCGATCTGCAGGCGGTGTTCGATCTCAACGCAGAGATTGGCCAGCGCGGCTACCTCGATTGGTGCAACCACACCTTTGGAAGCGAGTACGGGTTGGACGATCGCATTTATCCAAAGCGTCCCGGCGCCGTGGTGGAGGAGCGAAGCGATGCTCCGCCATCGCCGTCAGCAGCGGAGCCGCGTCCGCCGACGCGTCTGGCGGCGATCTCGCGCACCGTGCTTTCGCAATCGGCGAGCCTGCGTCCAATCTATCGCCATCTTCCGGTGGAGCTGCGCCAGCGCATGCGCGTGCTGCTGACGCGTTCTGCGTACTCTCCGGCGCCAAGCTCTGCAGCGCCGCGGCACATGCGGGCGCCGCAGCAGGGCGCCGCGCTCGTGGGCTACGCGCGCGGCGAACTTGGCATGGGCGAACATGTCCGCATGACCGCCGCCGCGATGGAAGCCGAAGGCGTGCCCATCGGCATCGTCAACGTTTCGGAGAACGTGCTGGCGCGCCAGGAAGACCGCCGCTTCGATCATTTGCTGAGCGCGGACGCTGATTTCCGCGTCAACATCTTTCACGTTAACGCCGACCAGTTGCCAATCGTGTGCGCCGGACTAGGCGACCGGTTTCTCTCCGGCAAGAAAAACATCGCCTATCCGTTCTGGGAGCTTGGTGGTTTTCCAAAAGACTGGATGCCGCAGCTGAATGCGATGGATGAAGTCTGGGCCCCGTCGCGCTTCATCCAGGACTCGCTCTCGGAGATTGATCGGCCTGTCGTCCACATGCCGGTGACGGTGGAAGTGGCGCCGGGGTACGAGAAATGGCGGCGCGAGGATTTCGGCCTGCCGAACGACGCGTTCCTGTTCCTGTTCTACTTCGATCTCGCGTCGTTCTCCTCGCGCAAGAATCCGATCGGCGTGGTGAATGCATTCAAGCTCGCCGTAAACGCGATCAGCCGCACGTCGCGGGCGGCAGGGCTGGTCGTCAAAGTGATTTCCGCTGAGCGCTTCCCGCGCGAGTATCAGCAGCTGCAAGAGATGACGCGCTCCATCCCCGGCGTCGTGCTGATGCCGGAGGTGTTCTCTGCCGACAAAATTCACGGGCTGGTGAATTGCACCGACGCGTTCGTCTCGCTGCATCGCTCCGAGGGCTTTGGGCGCGGCCCAGCGGAAGCGATGCGGCTAGGCAAGGCCGCGGTCGCGACCGCGTATTCCGGCAACATGGATTACATGAACGACGACAACAGTTTTCCGGTGCCGTACAGCCTGCGCGCGGTAGGCGCAGACGAGTATCCCTACGGCGCGGGCCAAGTGTGGGCCGATCCCGACGTGCGCGCTGCCGGCGCAATCATGGCGCGGCTAATCTCGGAGCCGTCGCTGGCGCGCGATGTTGGTCAGCGCGCGCGCGCGTATATGATTGAGCATCACTCTCAGGCCGCGATCGGGCGACGCTACGCCGAACGTTTGAGGGCCGTTGGCGCGCTGTCCTGACCGATGGCCCAGCGTCGCGTTCTCATCTTTGGCGGCAACGGCTTCATGGGCCGGGCGCTCGTCTCGCATCTGCGCGCGTTGGGTGACGAGGTCGTCGCGCCCAGTCGCGCCGAAGCGCCAATTGTCGATGCTGAGGGGGTTTTGGCAGCGACCTTCGCGGCTAGACCCGATGTGATCATCAATCTTGCTGGCATATCGAGCGTGCAGCACCACGATAACGCCGCGCTCTACGAGACCAACATGATCGGCCATTTGCGCGTGCTCGAGGCGGCTGCCAAGGCAGCGCCGGGTGCGCGCGTTTTTCTGGCCAGCACCGCCAACATTTATGGGCAGGGCGCCGGCGCTTCGTTCCGCGAGAGCGATCCGCCGGCGCCGCTCAATCACTATGGGTTATCGAAACTCGCTGCCGAGCAGTTGCATCTTGTCTACGCCAAGTCGCTGCAGCTCTGCGCTGTGCGTCCGTTCAATTGCATTGGCCGCGGCCAGAAGTCCTCGCTCGTCGTCTCCAAGCTGGTCGACGCGTTTCGCCGCCGCCTGCCCGTGATCGAACTCGGCAATCTCGATGTGCGCCGCGATTTCGTCGACATTCGTGACGTCTGCGGCATGTGGGCGACGCTCATTTCGGCCGCGCCGCCGCCGGTGGTGAATTTCGGAACGGGGGAAACCGCGGCGCTGATGGAGGTTGTGGCTATGCTGGAACAGCTGACTGGCCACGCGCCAAAGATCGTCTCATCGCCAGCATTTGCGCGCGCCGCCGATATTATTTATCAGCAGGCCGATCCGAGCCTGATCACCAGCCTCGGTTTTCGTCGCCAGCATCATCTGCGCGATACGTTGGCCTGGATGCTGGCCGATGAGGGAGATCAGTCGTGAAGCCGAAAGCGCTCATCACCGGCATTACGGGCATGGTCGGCTCGCACCTGGCGGACTACCTGCTTGAGCACACGGATTGGGACATCCACGGTATGGCGCGCTGGCGCAGTCCGCTGGACAACATCGCGCACCTCTTGCCGCGCATCAATCTGGGTGACCGCGTTTACCTCATTCACGGCGATCTGCGCGACTCGCTTTCACTGGCGCATGTGGTGCGCGAGGTGCGCCCGGACTTTGTCTTCCATCTCGCGGCCCAAAGTTTTCCAAAGACCAGCTTCGATGCGCCGATTGAGACGTATGACACAAATGTCGAGGGCACCCACCGCTTGTTGGAAGCGCTCCGACAAAGCGCCCCGGACGCAGTGATTCATGTGTGCGCGTCCTCGGAGGTGTTCGGCCGGGTGCCGAAGGAAAAGCTGCCGATCGACGAGGAATGCACCTTCCACCCGGCGTCGCCTTACGCGATCTCCAAGGTTGGCACTGACTTGATCGGGCGCTTCTATGGCGAAGCGTATGGCATGAAGGTGATGACGACGCGCATGTTCACACACACTGGCCCGCGCCGCGGCGATGTGTTCGCGGAGTCGAGCTTCGCCAAGCAGATTGCGCTGATCGAGCAGAACCGCATTCCACCGGTGGTGAAAGTCGGCAATGTGCAATCATTGCGGACGTTCGCCGACGTGCGCGATGCGGTGCGCGCCTATCACATGCTGCTCACCATCAACCCGACAGCCGGTCAGTACTACAATATCGGCGGCGATTTCACCTGCACGATCGAAGAGATGCTGAACACGCTGATCTCGTATTCGAACGTCAAGAACATCGCCGTGGAAATTGATGCCTCGCGCTTGCGCCCGATCGACGCCGATCTGCAGGTGCCGGACACGCGAAAATTCCGCGCGCACACGGGCTGGCGGCCGGAGATCGCGTTCGAGCAAACGATGCGCGACTTGCTCGGGTATTGGCGCCAGCGTGTCGATCAAGCCGGCAACCAATTGGTACGCTAGTCAGCCGTGTGACGCGCGGCGTTCGACCGGCGGAATGGTTTGGGCGGCCGCTGCGTCTAGCGCTTCCTGGAGCGCGGCGGCGTAGCGATCCTTTTCTTCGATCGCGCCCGCTAACGAGGCAGCGTAGCGATCCTTGTCGCTGATTGTCGCGGCCAGCTCCGCGGCGTAGACCTCTTTCGTCTCCAGCGTCCTTCTGAGCGATTCCGCGTAGAGCTCCTTCTCCTGTAGCGCGGTGGTCAGCGAAGCGACGTTGCGTTCCAAGTTTTTGAGGGCAGCCGCAAGCGCCGCGGCGCTTTGCTCCTTTTCCTCCAGCGCCCGGGTTAGCTTTGCCGCATTCAGATCTTTGTCCCTAAGGGCGTTGCTAAGCTTTGCGGCGTTCCGATCCTTTTCCGCTAGCGCTTGGGTCAGCGAAGCGATGTGGCGGTCTTTCTCTCGAAGTACATTCGGGAACGCCGCCGCGTCGCGATCTTTGTCCGCAACGGCCGCCGCCAACGAGTTCGCGTTGCGATCTTTCTCCTCGATCGCTGCGAGCAAAGACTTGATATATTGTTCCTTGGCTCGGGCCGCGCGCGCAAGCCCCGCGGCGTACTCGACGGAGGTTTTTCTCTTGGCGCGCGCCGTCTCCGCCTCGGCGGTGAGCGCGGCGGTTATCACGCGCACACTTGCCCAGGTCATGTGCGGGGCGTTTGCTGGCGAGGCGGTCAAGGTGATCTGTGACACCGCGAAGGCGACTCGCGAGTCGTAATCATGCGTGTCGCTGACAGATTGCGACCGCTCGTAGTGGAAGACGATCTTGCGAAGGCAAGGCTGTGGCGTGGGCGGAATTGGCGAGGTGATGATCAGCGTGCGATGCTTCGCATGCACAGCCTCGTGGGCGAGTTGCTCGCCATCAACGGCGATCGAAAGTTGGCCGTAGTCGAACCCTTTCGATGCGAAAGGCGAGTCGATGATCATCGAGAGATTCTGCTTGGCGGGGAGCGCCACGTAGAGAGTCGCCGGCCCCTTGGCGGAGGCGAAGCGCCAGGAATCGTCGTTCTCGGTTTCGGGGCCAAGCCAGCCAACGCTTAAGATGGGCTGCTCGCCCGGACGCAGCGTCAAGCCTCCCTTTGCTTCAATTGGGGCGAAGCGTTCGTCGAAGGCGGAGCGGGCGCCGAACGAAAAGGTGGGGCTAGGCCGCCGACGTTTGTCGATGAGCGTGTTGGCGTGCTCCAGCAATGCGGCGTCGCTCTCGTTGGCCACGCGGATCGCGGCGACAATCGAGGGCGCAATGGCGGCGGCTTCGCGGCGCTTCTGGGTCACGTTTTGGCTGGGCAAAGCGCCCTCAAACGGGATGCCGAGCCGGTTGGCGATGAGCGAAAGGCTATCGGAGAGCCGCTCAACAACGCCAACCATCTCGATGCTGTCTAGGCGCTCGTGAGCGCGCGCCGCGGTTGACGCGTCGAACGGCGTGTCCAGCGCCCACGGTGAAGTATGTCCAACAAGTAAGCACGCATAATTTGAGATGGAGTGTCGCCAGTAGGCGTTTTCGTTCGTCACGAAGTCTTCGAGCGACACGCCCTCGACTTCCCGCATCAGCTCGGCTTCTTGCGAATGGTCGTCCGCCGCCGGCTTCGGCAAGCTCTTCCAATAATAATAGGTTGAGAGCACGCGCTCGACCGGATCGCGGAGGAACAGCAGTGTTTGCGCGCCGGGGATCGCCTCCTTGAACCAGTAGGGCACATGGCCGCTCACGAACTTAATCGATGGCGCAAACGGCTCGTCGCGACGACGCGGAATTTCCGCCGGCGAAGAGGCCACGCGATAGATTTCGTCCCGCCGCAACGGCGCTTCAAGAAATAGCCGCACCGCCGTGCCCGCCGTTTTTGGGACGTGCAGGAAGAAGATGGGCCGCTGGCCAATCCGGTTGTCCGGCTTTCGGAGCAGGGAGTTCCAGCTCAATTTCAGCATCACCAAACCGAGCGACGTCGCCCGAAAGGGCAGCTGCGCCGATGTTCTTCGAATGACGCAACCCTAGGAGCGGCCGATGCGCTTTGAAAGCGTCGTGGCGATCAGGGCTAGATCAATCCCCATTCGATTGGGACAACGCCTACAATAGTGGCGCTGGTGACGCTGAAACCGTTCATCACCCAGAGCGCGACGGTGCCGTCATCATGACGCCAGAGGATATCGTCTTTGCCGTCGCCATTATAATCGCCAATCTTGGCGACGTCCCATTCGAGCGGCGCGCCGCCGACGATGGCGGCGCCAAGCTGCGTCGTGCCATCCATGCGCCATTCGGAGAGGCCGCCATTGTTGACGTTGCGCCAGAGAATGTCGGCGCGGCCGTCGCCGTCGAAATCGCCCAGGCCGACGATCTGCCACTCGTTGGGCACTACCGAAACGATCGCGGCGCTGGTTTGGGTGACGCCATTGGTAGTCCAGTTCGCCAAAGTGCCGTCGGTATGGCGGAGTAAGATGTCGTCGGCGCCATCGCCGTTGAAGTCGGCGATGCCGGCGACGCCCCAGGCCAACGGCGCGGCCCCGATAATGCTCTGGCCGATCGGAGTCGCGCCGTTCATAAGCCAGTCGGCAAAGCCGCCATTGTTGGTGTTGCGCCAGAGAAAATCGTCACGGCCGTCGAAGTTGAAGTCGCCGATGCCGGAGAGCTCCCACTCCAGCGGAATAAGGCCGGCGAACACCACGGTGCTCGAATTGGCGTTATTCCAGATGTAGGCGAATCCGTTGGTGTTGCGGAATAGAAGATCGTCGCGCGCGTCGCCGCTAAAATCACCGATGCCTTCAAGTGTCCATTCGAAGCCAGCGCCGCCGGCAATGGTGGCTGAGTTCTGCGTTGCGCCGGTGACGTCCCAATAAACCACCGCGCCGTTGTTGACGTTGCGCCAAAGCAAATCGGAGGTGCCGTTGCCGAGGAAGGTTTGCTGCGCGTTGTCGAGCACCACGTCGCGGTCGGTGAAGTCGAGCCGCTCGACGCTGGTCAGCGTGTCGGTGCCGAATGGCCCGGTGATCACGGTCCACGTGCCGGAGACATTGCGCGTCCATAGCGAGCCGGCGGCGGTGGTGTTGTAAACCGAGGTGTCGATGCCGCCCATGCCGTTCATGGAATCGCTCGAGCCGTTGCCGGTGAAGCGGTTGGCAGCCGAATTTCCAATCAACGTATCGGCGCCAGAACCGCCAATGGCGTTCTCGATCACCGCGCCGCGGGCAATGGCGATGTTGCCGACAGCCACGCCGACGCCTCCGTTGCCCGGCCCGGCGCTGGAGAAGGCTTCTTGACGCAGATCGATTTCGGACGAGGTCGAGAAGCCGGAAAGATCGATCGTGTCGTTGCCGCCGGCGTCCCAGATTGCGAATACGGGGCTCTGACCCGCTGTAATCGTGTAATGCGCCCGCCCGGTGTTGGAGTTGAAGCCGTACACGGTGTCGCCGGTGCGCGTGGTGGTGTTGACGCCGTAGAGATATTGCGCTGCGGCGATGTCATGGAGCTGCGGGCCGGCGGCAAAGCCGTTGAGACTGTGGCCGACGCCAGCCGAACCGAAATAGCTCATCACCGTGTAGGCGCGCGAGTCCTGCCAATAGGTGGCGAATTCGGGGTAGGTGATGTCGACACCCGGCGTGGCGTTGTAATCGCCAGGGTGTGAAATGCCGATGGCGTGGCCGATCTCGTGCGCCAGAAGGTGCGGGCCGTAGGTGCCCAGCGTGAGATCCATGTTCTCGGGCAAGCTGTTATTGACCCAGACATCGCCTTCAACCGAGCCCGCGCCTGTCGAACTGGGCCACGGATAATAGGCGAAGGCGGCGGCGGCTTCGGCGCCGGTTGCATAGTTCGAGAACAGGATGGTGGCGTTGTTGGTGTAGGCCCCTTCGCCCGTGGAGCCCGTACCGACACGCGTGAATGTGATGTTGGCGACATCGGCCCACGCTTGCAGCGCAGCTTCGGCGGCGAGGATTTGGGCGGCGTTGAAGCGTGAGAAGCCACCGGTATCGTCGGGCATCGATCCTGGTTGGGTCGAGCGGAAGCCGTAGGTGACGGTGACGCCGGCGCCGAGGGTGAAACTCCAGCCCGCGTGACCAGAGCCTACATTGTCGCGCGTGAGCTGCACCGCGGCTTGATCCCAATTATAGCGGGGCAGGCCGTTTTCGGCGACGCCGCTGGTAGGGTCGAGGTAATATTGAGGGCCGTTGAATGAGGCGCCGCTGAGCGCCATGGCGTAATCGCCACGATCCGAGTGCGCCCTCCCGTACCGGTCTGACTCAAAGCTGAGCCAGGAGAGCCCCGCGCCTGCGAGGCGGCCGCTGAACACATTCTCCGCATCGGCGTCGAAGCTGAGGCGCCCCTCTTGGCTGGGCTGGAGCACCAGAAGTCCGCGCTGAACAAACGGCATGATGGTCATCCCTTAAGCGGCGGCGACCCCCGCCTCCAATGCCGGGATATCACGGCGGTTTCGGCAAGCAACCGCCGAGCAGCTGCGCGCAGATGAAACTGCCGTGATGCGGCCGCAAGCGGCTTCCTATTCGGGCTGAATTGGCTAAAAGCGACCAGGGGCCCAGGGGACCGGGCCGTGCCGTATACGGGGAAATCAATGCCTTTGTTGCAAATGAACTTGGCTGCGCATGGCTCGCTTTGGTCGGACTATGAGGCCCGGCTGAGCGGTGACGGCATAGGCTTCCGCCAGAGCGCCAATGACATTTTGCGCGTGGGCTCCGATGGCCCGCAATTCCAAGGTACGGGCACGACTGACACTGTGCCCGGCTCGACGGCTTCGGCTTTCACGGTTGCCGTCGGCGGCTCGGTCAGCGGCCGGGTGAACATCGCCAGCGACGACGATTGGTATCGCGTCGAACTGGTGGCCGGTCAGAGCTACACCTTCACGCTGTCCGGGAGCGGCGGCGATCCGTTGGACGATCCCTATCTCGAATTGCGCAATGGCGCCGGCATTCTGGTTTCGATCAGCGACGATGGCGGCCCGGGCTACACCTCGCAGATTAACTTCACCGCGACGACAACCGGCACGCACTTCCTCAACGCCCGCGGCTGGGAGCCCGATCCAGGCGGTCCAGGCACGGCCTCGACTGGCGATTACACGCTGACGGCGGCCATCGGCCCGGCGCAGAATCCGTTGGACACGATCGACTATAACTGGACGGTCCCGACCTCGACGATCGAAGTTTATTTCGCCACCAACGGACAAACATTCGCCGGCGAAACCGCCGTACGCAACTGGACGGCTGCCGAAATCAACGCGGTGATGGCGGCGCTGGCGACCTATTCCAACGTGGCGCAACTGACGTTCGTGCAGACCGGCATTCAGGCCAATGCCGAATTCACGCTGATGCTGCACAACATGGACGCCGGCACGCTCGGCTATTTCATTCCGTCGGCTGGCATCGGCGCGTTTGCGCCGACCACGACGAGCTGGACGACGGTCGGCAGCCTCTCGCCGGGCGGATCGGCCTTCGCCACCTTGGTGCATGAGTTCGGTCACGCGCTTGGGCTCGCGCACCCGCACGACGAGGGCGGTTTACGCGATGTAAATGGCGACGGCTCCAGCGAAATCATGCAGGGCGTCACCAACTCATTCAGCTCCTACGGTTCGTTCCTGATGAACCAGGGCATTTTCACGACGATGAGCTACAATGACGGCTGGCTGACGCCGTGGGGCGCGACCTCCAGCATCACGATTGGATCGCAAGCGACGCCGATGGCGCTCGATGTGGCGCTCATCCAGCAGCGCTATGGCGCCAACCCCACCTTCAACAATACCGATACGACCTACACGCTGACCGGCGTCAACGGCACATGGATCTCGATCTGGGATACCGGCGGCAACGACACGATCACCTATACCGGATCGACCGCGGTCAATATCGATCTGCGCGCGGCGACGTTGCTCAGTGAAGTTGGCGGCGGCGGCTTCGTGTCTTACGCAACCGGCATCTATCAAGGCTTCACCATCGCCAACGGCGTGGTGATCGAAAACGCCGTTGGCGGTTCGGGCGCCGATACATTGATCGGCAATTCGGCCGCGAACCGCTTTACCGGCGGCGGCTTGGGCGATGTCATTAACGGCATGGGCGGCATCGATACGTCCGTCTACAACGCAACCGCCGCAGGCGCGCTGTGGACGCGCAACGTCACCGGCACCTGGACAGTGATCACCGGCACCACCGGCACCGACACGCTGACCAGCGTCGAGCGGCTCGACTTCACCGACCGCGACGTGGTGCTCGACAACGCGCAGCAGAACTTCCTCGGCAACGGCACCTCCGATTTGCTTTGGCGCAACGTCAATAACGGCGCGGTGGTGTTCTGGGACGTCACCGGCGCGACGCAGAACTCCGCCACCATCGCGGGCGGTGTCGGGGCAGAGTGGATCATCGAAGGCGTTGGCGATTTCAGCGGCGATGGCCGGGATGATTTGTTGTTCCGCAATACTGACGGCACCGCCTACATTTGGAACAACGGCAGTTCGAGCGCCGCGGTGTTCACCGGCTTCATCCCGCTCGAGTGGGAGCTCTCCGGCATCGGCGACTTCAACTTCGACGGCAAAGACGACTTCCTCTGGCGCAACACCGGCAATGGCGGCTTTGCCGCCTGGCTGATGAATGGCGCAACCCCGATCAGCCAAAGCATCATTGGCGGCGCGCCGATGGCGTGGGACGTCGCTGGCATCGCCGACTTCAACGGCGACGGGGCCGACGACATCTTGCTGCGCAACACGGACGGCACGCTTGCGCATTGGACCACGAACGGCGTCACGCAGACCAGCGCCGCTATCATTCAAGTCGTCCCAAATGAGTGGCAAATCGTCGGCCTTGGCGATTTCGATGGCGACGGCCGCGCTGATATTCTGTGGCGCAATACCGGCAATGGCGGCCTCGCCGAATGGCGCATGGACGGCACCACCCAACTAGGCGCGGCGATCGTCGGCGGCGCCCCGCTCGAATGGGACGTGGCCAAGATCGGCGATTACAACGGCGACGGCAAAGACGACATCCTCTGGCGCCATGACGACGGCACTGTCGCGCTCTGGGTGATGAATGGTTTCACCGTTACCAGCGCCACCATCGTTGGCGTTGTTCCCTTCGAGTGGGGGCTGATTTAAGAGGCACCCGTCCGTATCGGTGACGGAACCACGGGTCGTTAGCGATCTGTTGACCCGAAGCGCCGAGCGTCAGCGATGTAATTCGAGGCGCCCGGCCGCTTTTCGTGGCCCTGGCGCCCCAACGTCGGGCAAATTCCTGGAGCCGGTGGCGCGCCTCCTCTGGCGCTGCTATCCGTAAAGTGTAACGAATCGAGTGGGACGGTCAGGCGATGCTTGCATACTCTCTGGGGCGGCCGGAGGTGCAGTTCGACGAGGCGCTCGAACGTGCCTTCTACGCCAATAAGCGCGTCCTGATCACGGGCGCCGCCGGCACCATTGGCTCGGCCCTCGCGCTGAAACTCGCCCGTTACGGCTGCGCCAACCTCGCAATGCTGGATCAGTTTGATCACGGCCTGCTCGACGTTGTCGAAGCTGTGCGAAAGGCGGCGCCGAAGCAGCAAGTCACTGAAGTTCTGTGCGACATCCGCGATAGCGGCCGGCTCGATTCATGGATGCATCGCGTCGAGCCCGATGTCGTCATCCATTCAGCCGCTCTGAAGCACGTTCACTTGGGCGAGCGCCATCCGTCCGAGTGCGTGCTCACCAATCTGGTCGGCGTGCGCAACACCTTGGCCGCAGCCGCCAACGCCGGCGCCTCGCACTTCATGCTGATTTCGTCCGATAAGGCGGCGGCGCCAGTCTGCGTCATGGGCGCGACCAAGCGCTTGGCCGAGTTGCACCTCATCGGATTTCAGATGGAGCGCAATCCGTCGATGCGGCTGCGCTCGGTGCGCTTTGGCAATGTGCTTGGATCGCAGGGCTCGGTGCTGCCGCGCTTCGCGGCGCAAATCGAGGCCGGCGGTCCGCTTGAGGTCACGCATCCGGACATGCGCCGCTTCTTCATGACGTCGCGCGAGGCCGTTTCCCTAATTCTCAGCGTCACCGCCACCCCTGATGCAGGCGCGCCGGGGGCGGGCGCATATTTCATGGAGATGGGCGACAAGATCGCGATCATGGATATCGGCCGCGAACTCATCCGCCGCTCCGGCCGCGACATCGCCATCGAGATTACCGGCCTTCGTCCCGGCGAGAAGCTCGAAGAGCAATTGTCGGACGAGTACGAGACGGTCGCGCCGAGCGCTTTGGCCGGCGTGTTCCGCGTCGCGCCGCTGGCCGCCGACGCATATGTGACCTCCGCCGACGTGGCGCACCTGGAAACCGTGGCGCGTAGCTTGGATAGCGCCATCGTGCGCCAGCGCGTGTTCGCGCACCTTGATCAGCGTCTGGCTCGGGACGACCGCGCAGCCGGCTAGTTGCCTTCGAACGCGCAGATTGCATCCACGTGTACGCCCAGTGCGCGTAGCTTTTCAGCCCCGCCAAGCTCCGGCAAATCGATGACGAAGCTTGCCCCGATGGCGCGGGCGCGGAGTTTCTCAATCAGCTTCACCGCCGCCATGGCCGTGCCGCCTGTAGCAATAAGATCGTCGACGATCAGCACCTGTTCGCCGGGTTGCAGCGCATCCTCGTGAACCTCCATCGTGTCCACGCCATATTCGAGCGTGTAGTCTTGCGCCAATGTGCGCCAAGGCAGCTTGCCCTTCTTCCGCACAGGCACGAAGCCCACTGAGAGTTGGTGCGCCACCGCGCCGCCGAGGATGAAGCCGCGGGCTTCAATGCCGGCGACTTTGTCGATGCGGACGCCCGCATAGGGCTGCACCATGAGATCGATGGCGGTGCGGAAGGCGCGCGCATCGCCCAGCAATGTGGTGATGTCGCGAAACTGAATGCCCGGCCGGGGGTGATCCGGAATCGTTCGGATCGCATCCTTGATGTTCATGATGTCGCCCTCGCTTCGGGCGCCGCTCTATTCCTTGACGCCAAGCACTTCGACGGTAAGCGCGCCCGTGGCGGCAAGCAATGCGTAGGCGGCGAAGGTGGCTTCCGCTTCGGCTCGGACCAGCGCGACCTGCGCGTTGCGGCGTTCTTCCTCAGCGTCAAGCACATCGAGCGTCGAACGCAAGCCTAGACCGCGCTCACGCTCGGTGCCATCGACTGCCATGTCGGCGGCCGCCACTTGCTCTTGCGCGGCGCTGACGATGTCGCGGCCGGCCGAATAATTATTCCAGGAGGAGATAACGTTGGCGACGACTTCGCGGCGCAGACCCTCGATGCGCGCTTCGGCGCGGCCGACGTTGATCCGTCCTTGGCGAATGCGAGAGCTGGCGAAACCCCCCTCAAACAACGGCATCGAAAATTGCGCTACCGCGCTTGCGCCATCGCTGCGGTCGTTCTCGACCGAGCTCTCCTGAGCGTGGTCGTAGCGGCCGACGATCGACACTTGCGGCCGCAGCGCGGCGCGCTCGACTTCGATCTGTGCTGTCGCGGCGCGGCGATCGGCGATAGCGCGCAGCACTTCGGGGTGGCGCTCTTCGGCTGAGCGCACGGCGAAGTCCAGCGACTCCGGGATGGCCGGCGTTTCCGCTGGCTCGAGGGCGTCCGGCTCCCGACCCACGACCAGAGCATAGCGCGCGCGAGAGGTCGCCAGGTCCGCTTGAGCCCTCGCCAACGCGGCTCGGGCGCCGGCGAGACGGGTCTGCGATTGGGCAACATCGGTGCGGCTGACTTCGCCGACTTCGAGCCGGCGTCGGGCGCCAGCCAGCTGGCGTGTCAGCCCATCGACGTGCTCGTTTCGCAGGCGCAGAATCTGCTCGTCGCGCATGACGCTGACATAAGCGTCCACCGCCGCGAGCAGCACGTCCTGCTCCGTCGCCCGCAAGCCATGTTGGGCGCCTTCGACGCCGGCGCGCGCAACCCGCACTTGTCCTTCGCGTCGGCCGCCAGTGTAGAGCTGCTGTTGCAGCACGACGCCCGCCGTGATCGGGTCGAGGTCGCTCTCGGTCGACTGCGGTCCGAAAATGCTGGTGGTCTCGCTTTCGACGCTGCGTACGCCATAGCTGCTGGTGACGCCGAGTGACGGCAGATAGCCAGCGTAGGCTTGCGTGCTGTTCTCGCGCGCCGAGCGCACCGCCAAGCGGGCGTCTTCGAGATTGGGGTTGTTGCGATAGGCGGCGCCGAGCGCGTCCTGCAACGTGTCAGCGTGCGCCGCGCTCGGGATGAGCAAGAGCGGCGCTAGCGATAGGGAGGCGAACCAGCGTTTCATAGGGCTCGTCATTCCTCGCGCAACGAGCGCCACACCGCTTGATTCAACGGTTCGAGCAAATATTGGAGCGCGGTCCGTTCGCGCGTCGGTACGATGACTTGTGCGGAGAGGCCAGCGCGGAGGTCTCGGCCGGCGCTGGCGCTGAGGCGCTCCAGTTCGCTTTGCGGCACCGCGATTTGGGTTGTGAAGTACGCCGTGCCGTTGCGTTCGTCGGTGAAGCGGTCAGCGGATATTTGGCGGACTTCGCCGTAAACGATCGGCAGATTGCGTCCGCCGAACGCGTTGATGCGTACCTCGGTGCGCTGACCGGGTTCGAGATCGTCAGCGTCTTCGGGGCGAATTTGCGCTTGGATGATCAGCTCTCCGCCTTGCGGAACGATGTCCATGACGCGCTCGCCGGGCGAGATAACGCCGCCAACCGTGTGCGCGGCGAGGCCGACCACGAGTCCATCGGCAGGCGCGCGCAGTCGCGTGTTGTCCAGCCGCTCGCGCGCGCCGGCCAGCTGCGGCGCAAGCTCTGCCAAGCGCGCATCAACCGTGCGCAAATCCTGATGACGTTCCTGCTGCGTTGAAGCGATCGACGCGGAAAGTTCGGCGCGGCGGCCCTGCATCTCCGCCAGCGCCCGTTCGAGTGAACGCACGCGCGTTAGCGGCACCAATTGTTCGGCGGCGAGCTCGCGCATGCCGTTCAGTTCTTCCTGTAGCAACGCTTCCTGGCGCGTGATCGAGGATATCTCGCCGCGATAGCCGGCAATGCGCGCGTCGAACGGGCTCCAGGCGCCGCGTCCGCCGCCGGAGACTTCGCGCTGGTGGCGCGCATAGGCGGCTTCCGCCACCTCGCGGTCCTCTGGCGAAAGCGCCTCCCATTCTGGTGGCCGGGCGAGCGTCCGTGATCCGCTGCTTTCAGCCGTCAGCCGCGCCCGTTGCATCTGCAGATCGACGATCTGCGAAAGCAGTGCGCGTTCTTGCGCCACCACTTCCGGCGCGCCGAGTTCGATCAAAACTTGTCCGCGTTCGACGGAATCGCCTTCGCGCACCAGCAGGCGCGAGACGATGCCGCCGTCGCGATGCTGCACTGTCTGCCGGTTGCCGGAAACGACCACGACGCCCGGTGCGACCACAGCCGCATTCAGCGGGGCGAAGGCCGCCCAGCCGCCGAAGCCGACGAAGAACACAGCGAGCGTGATGAGCCCAGCGCGAATTTCACTGCGGCCAGCATCGTCTTCGGCGCTCGCAGGCGCGTCGGCCGGGGCGGAGGGACGCGCGATGAGATCGACGCTCATGGCCGGCTTCCTTCCGAAGCGACCACGACTGGCCGTTGGCCTTGTCCGCCGATCTTGGCGATGACTTGATCGCGCGGTCCATACATCTCGATGCGGCCGTCACGCACCACCATCAGCGCGTCGGCGATGTTCATCATGCCGGCGCGGTGGGCGACCACGAGCGCAGACGCTTTGCGCGCCCGTGCTGCCTGGAGCGCCGCGACCAACGCCGTTTCGCCTTCCTGGTCGAGGTGCGCGTTGGGCTCGTCGAGCACCAGGAGCACCGGATCGCGATAGAGAGCGCGGGCGAGGCCGATGCGCTGGGCCTGACCGGCGGAAAGCCCGCGGCCATTGGCGCCGATTTCGGTGTCATAGCCCTTGGGCAGCTGTAGCACCATTTCATGGACGCTTGCGGCCCGTGCGGCGGTGACGATGTCGGCGTCGACATCGGGGCCGCCGCGCTCGTCGAAGCGGGAGATGTTTTGGCCGATGGTGCCGGCAAAGAGGCCGACCTCTTGCGGTAGATAGCCGACGTAGCGGCCAATGCGCTCGGCTGGCCAATCGGTGAGCTTGGCCCCGTCAAGGCGCACTGCGCCTTGATCCGGCAGCGTCGCGCCGGCGACGGTGCGCACCAACGTCGTCTTGCCGGCGCCGCTGGGGCCAATGACGCCGACGATCATGCCGGGCTCGACGCGGAACGTCGCGCCCATCAGTAGCACGTGGTCGCCGATGCGAACGCCGACATTCTCGACCGAGAGCAGCGCTTTCGGCGCCGGCAGCGCCGTGAAGTCGCGCTGCTCTTCCTGTGTCTTCAGAACGTCGGTGAGCACTTTGTAGGCTTGGCGGCCCTGCTCGAACTGGCGCCAAGCGCCGACGATCAGCTCCAGCGGCGCGAACGCACGCGCCACCAGGATTGATGCGGCGATGATGCCGCCAGCGGAGATTTCTTGTTGCAGCGCCAGGTAAGCGCCAAGGCCCAGCGCCGCCGATTGCAGCACCAAGCGCATGAACTTGGTCGAGGAGGAGTACACCGCGCCGCTACGTCCGGCATCATGTGTCGCCGTCGACATTTCCTCGCGCGCGCTGAGCTGGCGGCGCACCAAAGCTTCCTGCATGCCCAGCGCTCGGGCGGTGTCGCCCTGGGCGCTGTCGGAGGCGTGGAGATTATACATCGCGCCAGTCGCTTGTTCGTTGGCGTGCAAAGCGCGGTGCATCGATATCTGGTTGAAATAGGCGATCACGATCAGAAGCACGCCGCCGAGCAAGGCCAACGCCCCGATCCAGGGATGAATGAGAAAGCAGACGGCGATGTAGATCGGCGTCCAAGGCGCATCGACGACCGCAAGCGCCGGCGCGCCGGTCACGGCTGAACGCAGCATGTCGAATTCGCGCAGCACTTGCGCTTGGCCCGCCGCCTGCCGGCCTTCGCGCGACAGCGCCGCCATCAACACGCGCGGGGCAACCAAGCGGTCGATCCGCTTGGCCATCGCCGCCAGCAGCCGCACCCGCGTCGCATCAAGAAACGCGAGTGTCGCCAAGCTCGCGAGTAGCACCGCCGAAAGATAGATGAGGGTGAGAATCGAGCCCGAGGTCAGCACCCGGTCATAGACCTGCAGCATGTAAACCGAGGGCGCGAGGTAGAGCAGGTTCAGCGCCGCGCTGAACAGCAGCACGTAGCCGATGTGCTTGCGGCACGCGTGCAGCGCGTCGCGCAGGATGGCGGAATCCACCCTCAACGCGCCTGGTTTGCTGCTCATGCGTTCGCGTCCTCGCCGCCACCGCGGCTCGTCGTTCCTATAGAGCATCGATCGGGGCTCGTCAGGGACTCGCAACAGGCGGTTGGCGAGCAATACGCGCTTGGGTTCCCGCCGGCTCGCGTAGCTGGCGAAAAGCGCCGGGATTACAGGTCTCTTGCCGCCTTCTCGGCGACTAGTTCCGCCAACGCCAAGGAGGCGGTCAGGCCAGGGCTTTCGATGCCAAACAGGTTCACCAAACCCGGCAGGCCGTGCAGCTCGGCGCCATCGACCCGGAAGTCCGCCGCTGGCTCGCCGCAGCGCGACAGTTTGGGCCGGCAGCCGGCATAGTCCGGCGTCAGCACCCCGTCCGGCATCGACGGCCAGTAGCGGCGAACGACGTCGTAAAAGCCATCCGCGCGACGGGCGTCGACCGCATAGTCGACGCGCGCCGGATCGCGTTGGTCGAGCCACTCGACGTCCGGGCCGAAGCGCATGCGGCCGGCGAGATCGAGCGTCAGATGAACGCCGAGGCCGCCATCGACGGGCGCGGGATAAATGAGGCGCGTGAACGCCGGGCGGCCGGCGCATCCGAAATACGAGCCCTTCGCCAGCACCAGCGGGGGAATGGCGTCCGCCGGCACGCCTTCGATCAGGCTGGCGACGTGCTGCGCGCCGAGCCCGGCGGCGTTCACCACCACGCGGCACTGCACCGTCGCCGGCGTCTCGCCGCCCATATCAAGTTCGAAACCGCCGCCCGGCAGCGCGCGCCCGCGCAGCAGCGGCGCGCTCAACACCAAGCTGCCGCCGTTGGCTTCTACTTCACCGAGAAGCGCCAGCATGTAGCCGTGGCTGTCGATCAGGCCGGTCTCGGCCGAATTCAGCGCCGAGACGCACGCCAAGTTCGGCTCCAGCGCCATCGCCGCTGCGCCGCTCATGAGCGTGACGTTCTCGACGTCGTTTTCGATCGCGCGCCGATGCAGCGCCGCGATCTGCGCTTCCTCCGCCGCATTGGTGGCGACGATGAACTTGCCGCACTTCTTGTGGGCGACGCCGCGCGCGGCGAGATAATCGTAAAGCTTCCGCCGGCCCGCAACGCACATCGTGTGCTTCAAGCTGCCAGTCGGATAATAGAGCCCGGCGTGAATAACCTCGCTGTTGCGCGAGGACGTGCCTGAGCCGATGCAATCGGCGGCCTCTAAGATCAGCACATCGCGACCACGCCGCGTCAGCTCCGCCGCGCACGCGAGGCCAACGGCGCCGGCGCCGATAACGACCGCATCAATCTGGTAAACGTCCTTGGTCACCCAGAAAGCTTTAGCTCGTTGCTACCGCAGTGCACATTGCTTTCGTTTTCTGCGCGTTAGTGCACAACGACTTTGCCGTCTGCATCATCAGCGAGCTTAACGAGCGCTGCTATGAAGCGGTGATTGCCCGCACTTCGGAGTTCGTCGGTGTTAGTGAAACGAACCACCACGGGGCCGGGAGATCCTGGGCCCCCTTGCAGTGCATCCCATAGGGCGTCCAGGTTTCGACCAAAGATGTCGGCTCCCGCGGGCCTAACGACGTCGATGTAGCGCTGCCAAAACGCAGCTTCCGTTCGGACGCCTCTGCAATCGACATCGATGATCTTCATTGGATCGTTAACCACCCGCCTTCGCAAAGTCGCGGATCGCGCCGGCGATCTTCGTTTGCGTTTGGCCGTCGAGATAGGGGTGCATAGGCAGCGCCAGGACGCGGCGGCAGATGTCTTCGCTAACCTTCATGCCGCCGGCGCCGACCGGGTAGCTCGCATACGCCGTCTGCTTGTGCAGGGGCTTGGGATAATACTGCGCCGTGGGCACGCCGGCTTCGCGCAGGTGCGCCGCGAGCGCATCGCGCTCTGGGTGTTCGATCACGTACTGCGCCCAGGTCGAGACGCCGCCCGCGATCACCTTCGGCACGGTGACCAATCCCTCCAGCATCTGCGCATACCGATCCGCCACTTCGTTACGGGCGCGGATCTCATCGGCGAAGATGGCGAGCTTCTCAATCAGTATCGCGGCCTGGATGGTGTCGAGCCGCGAGTTCATGCCGATGCGGGCGCAATTGTATTTGTCGTCGCCGCTAGCGCCATGGAAGGCGATCGAGCGCATGAGCGTGGTTTCGGCATCGTCGTTCGAGAGCGTCGCGCCGCCGTCGCCGTAGCAGCCGAGGGGCTTCGCTGGAAAGAACGACGTCGTCGCCGCATCGGCCCAGTGCATCGGATGCTTGCCGTTTAGCGTGCAGCCATAGCCTTGCGCGCTATCGGCGATCAGTTTCAGGCCCTCGCGCTTACAGATCGCTGCGATGGCGGGATAATCCGCCGGCTGGCCGAAGAGATCGACCGCGATCACCACTTTCGGCTTCAGCTTGCCGTCCTGCTTCACGCCCGCGATCGCCGCTTCGAGCGAGGCGGGGTCCATGTTGTAAGTGTCCGGCAGCACGTCGACAAACACCGGCGTCGCCTCCACCCACGGCACGATCTCCGCCGTCGCCGCGAAGGTGAAGGATGGGCAGAACACCGCGTCATCCTTGCCGACGCCCCACGCCCAAAGCGGCAACACCAACGCATCCGTGCCGTTGGCGTTGGCGATGCAGTGCTTGGCGCCGCCGAACTCAGCCAGCTGCGCCTCCAGCGCGCGCACTTCCGGGCCGAAGATGAACTGGCCATGCGCCAGCACGCGGGCGATGGCGGCGTCGATCTTGTCGGCGATGCGCGCCCGCTGGGCTTGTAGGTCGATGAAGGGGATCATGGGAGTTTTCCTGGTCGAGTAGAAATTTAGCCGTCATTCCGGACGCGCGAAGCGCGATCCGGAACCCAAGGGCAAACGCACTGCTGGTGGCCCTTGGGTTCCGGGCTCTTCGCTGCGCGAAGCCCCGGAATGTCGGAGGGAGGATTTAGTCATGTCAGCGACGGCAGCCCCGATGCTGCGTCCACCGCAAGCGCGAGCTCCAAAACGGCGAGCGCTTCTTCGCCGGTGACCACGGGACGTGCGCCAACGCCAAGCACAGCATCGATAAACGCCGCGACATTGGCGCCGAGCGGATCGGCGCCGATGCGGGTTTCGGCGAAGGCGGCGTTGAGCGGGAATCTGGTGGTGTTCTCGAACGTGCGCGCCAGGAAATCGATTCGGACTTCGCCGCTTGGATAGACCGCGCGCATGGTGCGGCGGCGCTCGGCGGCGATGCGGCTTGAGGTGAACACGGTTTGCGTTTGGCCAAAGCTGATGCGCGCTTCTATTTCATCGGCGGCCTTGCCATGCTCGGCGCGCGCGCGGGCTTCGATGCGGTCGGCTTTCTTCCCGAGAATTTTCAGCGCGAGGTCGAGATCGTGCACCGTAAGATCGAGCGTCACTGAAACGTCGGCGCTGCGGCCTGTCCAAGGACCTTCGCGGACGCTTTCGATCAGAGACGGCGTCTCCGGCGCCGCGAACAGCCCCATTGCTTCGAACACCAGGCGCTCCTGGTGTCCGCAAGCGAGGACCAGCTTCTTCTCAGTCGCGATGCGGACCAACTCGGCGCCATCCTTCGCGTCCGTCGCTAACGGCTTCTCGATCAGCACGTGCTTGCCGGCTTTCAGCGCCGGCAAAGCGGCGCCCGCGTGCAAGGACGGCGGCGAGGCGATGGTGACGATATCGACCTCGGCCAGCATGGCGCTAAGCGAGGCGAACGCTTGCGCGCCGTGCGTATCGGCCAGTTGCCCGGCGCGCTCATCATCTGGATCGAGGACGCCGACGAACTGCACCCGCGCGTCTTCGGCATATTTGCGTGCGTGGATGCGCCCAAAGGCGCCCGCGCCGACGACGCCGGCTTTGAGCTTCGTCATTCCACCGTCACCGATTTTGCGAGGTTGCGCGGCTGATCGACGTCGGTGCCTTTATGGACGGCGGTGAAGTAGGCGAGGAGCTGGATCGGGATCGAGTACACCAGCGGCGCAACGAATGGATCGCAGGTAGGCGTCAGGATAATGTGCTGGGCGATATCGCTCACCGCGGCTGCGCCCGCCGCGTCCGTGATGACGATCAGCTTGCCGCCGCGCGCGTTCACTTCCTGCATGTTGGAGAGCGTCTTCTCGAACAACGCATCGTGCGGTGCGACGACGACGACCGGCGTTGCTTCATCGATCAGCGCGATCGGCCCGTGCTTCAGCTCGCCGGCGGCGTAGCCTTCGGCGTGGATGTAGGAAATTTCCTTCAGCTTTAGCGCGCCTTCGAGCGCGATCGGGTAGTGCACGCCGCGGCCGAGATAAAGAACATCGCGGGCGTGGCTGAGCTCCTGCGCGATCCTTTCGATCTCGGGCTCGGCGTTGAGTGCGTCCGCGATCAGGCGCGGCGCCTCCATCAGTGTGCGGACGAGGCGGCGTTCGTCGTCGTTCGACAGCGTCCCGCGCGCGCGGCCGACGGCGATGGCGAGCGCCGCCAGCGCTGAAAGCTGCGCCGTGAACGCTTTCGTCGAAGCGACGCCGATTTCCGGGCCGGCGAGCGTCGGCAGCCGCGCATCGGCCTCGCGCCAGATCGTCGATTCCGGCACGTTGACGACGGCCAGCGTCTTCAACCCGTTCTCCTTGCAATAGCGCAGCGCCGCCAAGGTGTCGGCGGTTTCGCCCGATTGGGAGACGAACACAGAGAAGGCGGACTTGCCGAACGCCGGCTTGCGATAGCGAAACTCGGACGCGATGTCGGTCTCGACTGAGATACCGGCGATCTGCTCCAACCAATACTCCGCAACGCGCCCGGCGTAATGAGCGGTGCCGCAGCCGATGATCACGGCGCTTTCGGCATTCAAGTCGACACCGCCGAAATCCGGCATCTCGATGCGTTCTTCGAAGGCGTTGACGTAACGCGTGATGGTGCGGCCAACCGTTTCCGGCTGCTCGTAGATTTCCTTCTGCATGAAGTGGCGATGGTTGCCCTTCTCCACCGCCGCTACGCCGCCAGCGAAGATATGGACTTTGCGTTCGACTTGCTTTCCGTCCGCATCCAACACTTTGACGCTGGTGCGCGAGAGCACAGCAATGTCGCCCTCGTCGAGGAACATAACGCGGGTCGTGAACGGGGAGACGGCGATGGCGTCCGAGCCCAAGAACATCTCGCCGTCGCCAATGCCGACCGCCAGTGGGCTGCCTTTGCGGGCGCCGATCAGCACATTGTCCTCGCCAGCGAACAACACGGCGATGCCGAACGCACCTTCTAGCCGGCGCACAGCGGAAATGGCCGCCTGCTCGGGCGTTTGGCCCTGTTCGAGATAGTCATCGATCAAATGCGCGATGACCTCGCTGTCCGTTTCGGACGCGAACTTGTGGCCGCGTTTGCCTAGCTCTTCGCGCAGGGCGCGGAAATTTTCGATGATGCCGTTGTGAACGATGGCGACTTTGTCGGTCGCGTGCGGGTGGGCGTTGCCGGTGGTTGGTGCGCCATGCGTGGCCCAGCGCGTGTGGCCGATGCCGGTGACCCCGGCCAACGGCTCCTCTGCAAGGACGCGCTCCAGGTTTGCAAGTTTGCCGGCAGCGCGGCGACGCTTAATGGCGCCGTTTTCCAGAGTGGCGACGCCGGCGCTGTCATAGCCGCGATATTCGAGCCGCTTCAGCGCTTCAACCAGCCGTGGCGCGGCCGGCGCGTTGCCAAGAATGCCGATAATTCCACACATGCAGTCGTACTCACAAAGCCCTCGTCATCCTGGGGCTCGGCGTAGCCGAGAACCCAGGACCCAGGGCAAACGATGCGCCGGTGGCCCCTGGGTCCCAGGCTCTCGCTTCGCGAGCCCCGGGATGACGTAGAGATGGAATGTCCCGGCGCCCTCATGCACGCCAGGCCATTGATTTGCACTTCAATTAGTCTTTCAACATGCGACGGTTTTCAGCACGGTGCGAGTATGACGCGAGCTTATTTCGGGACGGACGGGATCCGGGGCACGGCGAACCGCTACCCCATGACCCCCGAAGTGGCGCTGCGCGTCGGCCTCGCCGCCGGCAAGCGCTTCATGTCGCACGATGACCGCCGCCACCTGGTCGTCATCGGCAAGGACACGCGCCTCTCCGGCTACATGCTGGAGCCGGCGCTGACGGCCGGCTTCACCGCGGCCGGCATGGACGTGGTGCTGTTCGGCCCGCTGCCGACGCCGGCGGTGGCGATGCTGACGCGCAGCTTGCGCGCCGATCTCGGCGTCATGCTCTCGGCGAGCCACAACAAGTTCGCCGATAACGGCATCAAGCTCTTCGGGCCGGACGGCTACAAGCTCTCCGACGACGCCGAGATCGAGATCGAGCAGCTGATGGACAAGAAGCTCGACGAGCACTTGTCCGATCCTGCCAAGCTCGGCCGTGCTCGCCGCATCGACGATGCGCAAGCGCGCTATGTTGAGATTGTAAAAGCGACCTTCCCCAAGGGGCTGACGCTGAAGGGCCTACGCATCGTTATCGATGCCGCCAACGGCGCCGCTTACAGAGTCGCGCCCGTCGCGCTCTACGAATTGGGCGCCGAGGTGATTGCGATCGGCGTCAATCCCGACGGCTTCAACATCAACGAAGAGGTTGGCTCCACCGATACGGGCACGCTGCGCGCCAAGGTGCTGGAGACGCGCGCCGATCTCGGCATCGCGCTCGATGGCGATGCCGACCGCGTCGTCATCGTTGACGAAAAGGGGCATGTGATCGACGGCGATCAGCTGATGGCGTTGATCGCCAAAAGCTGGAAGCAAGCCGGCACGCTGACTAAGGGCGGCATCGTCGCCACCGTGATGAGCAATCTCGGGCTGGAGCGCTTCCTCGATGGGCTGAAGCTAAAGCTCGAACGCACCAAGGTCGGTGACCGCTACGTGGTCGAAGCGATGCGGGCCAAGGGCTACAATGTCGGCGGCGAGCAGAGCGGCCACATTATTCTCAGCGACTTCTCGACCACCGGTGATGGCCTCTTGGCGGCGCTGCAAGTGCTGGCGGTGATCGTCCAAAGCGGCAAGCCGGCCAGCGAAGTTTGCCGCCTGTTTGAACCGGCGCCGCAAGTGCTGGAAAACGTGCGCTACGAGAAGGGCGTCAAGGATCCGATGGAAGCGGTCAGCGTCAAGGAGGCGATAAAGGCTGCCGAAGCGGCGCTGGTCGGCAAAGGTCGGCTGCTAGTGCGCAAGAGCGGCACCGAGCCGCTCGTCCGCATCATGGCCGAGGGCGACGATGAGGCGCTCGTCCGCGCCACTGTCGCCGAGGTGAAGAGCGCGGTAGTGGCCGCGGCCCGGACGACTTAACGCCGCCCGGCGCCGCTGACTGTTACTGGCTCACGTTCTCGGCGATGCGATCGGCAATGTCGTTCGCCTGCCGGTTGCCAGCAACCGTGCTACGGCCCCGGTAAAGCCCCTCAAGATAGGCAACATCCCATGCCGTTAGCGTCGTCGGCGCTGATTGAGGAGCGCTGAACAGGTTGAGGATGGTCGGGAAGTCCGCTGGCCGCGCATCGGGGTCGAGCTGTGCAAGCGCAACCAGTGCGACATAGTCCATCCAGGCGCTCGCCGGTACGCCCGCGACGCGCTGCGCATCCACGATGATCAAGGCGTAGCTCAGATCGTTGCGCGCGGCCTCGCGCGCGCGCGAACCGCTAACGCGCACTGCGTCGGCGCCGTCTAGGTCATCGAGTGTTCCCCGCCCAGCGTTGGGATTGCCGCTGGACGCGGCAAGTGCAGTGCTTCTGTCGGCGCTTCGGCGCGAACGCGCGGCATCTGGCCGGATTGAGCCGGCGCCGGTGTCAGAAACATGCCACCAGCGGATCGGGCGAGACCGGCTCGCGAAGTCTTCCATGGCTTCACGGCCGGCTGTGGCCTGACCTTCATCGCCATAAAATCCCAACAGATCTCTTCGACCATCGACAATCTGACGGGTCAGCGTGTCTGAGTCCGGCGCATAAATGACCATCACATTTGCGCGGCAGCCTGGCGCCCCGGGGCGGAGCCCGACGGAGGCGGCGCGCGCGGAGATGCGGTCCACTAGGGCTTGGGCTTCGGTCGCGCCAAGGCCGACGGCGCCGACGCAAATTTCGCTGTCCCAGCGTGGCAAACGTTCGTTGCCCACGGATGACAGCGAAATCTGATCGACGAATGCTCTCGCTCGGGGTTGATCGGTCTGTGCCGACGCAGAGACATGTAAGCAGGCGGCGACCGCGACAGCCGCCGAAAAACGCAATGCGCGCATGAAAGTGCTCCTCAATTCACGCCCTCGACCTGAGCTGAGCTTAGCCGCCACCTGCGCGTGCTTCCAATCAACTAGTCGCGCCCAAGCGGGCGTCGAATTACAGCTTGGCAAGCTCCGGCTTGGAAATCGCCGAAACTTAAGGAAATTCAGAATTAAAGTGGTCGTCGCGCGCTAAGCCTCGACCCGCTTAGCGGGCTCAGGACTCTTCTTTTGCGACCTCAGCCGCTTTGCGGCGGGCGGTGGCGTTGGTGCGGCGCTTGTCTTGCTGCGCTTCGTTGCGCGCGACACGGCGCTCTTCTATCGCGGCCGTAAGCAGCGGCAGCAGACCTTCGGCCTGCTGCCGCTGACGTTCGGCGCCGGATTCCGCCAAGCGAACAGCGTTCGCATGGAGGCGCTCCAGCTCCTTGTCGGAGAGATCAGGTATGCGCTGATCGATCTCCATCAGATTTACTCGGCCTTCAGGTTGACCGCGGAATCGCGGCCCTGACGATCGCGCTCGAGTTCGAACGAAACCTTTTGACCATCGTTGAGGCTCGACATGCCCGAACGCTCAAGCGCGGAAATGTGGACGAAAACGTCCTTGCCGCCTTGATCGGGAGCGATGAAACCGAAACCCTTTTGGGTGTTGAAAAACTTTACAGTACCGACAGCCATCTGCCATCTCCTAACAAAATTGCCCGCTGGGACCTTCCCCAGTCGTGCACCGAATTCGAGGGAAACAGCATACATCCGGCGCGAAAGCGGGGACTCAAGCGTGACGCGACGAGGATCGATAAACGCCATATAGGCGCAAACGCTGCAGAAGTCCAATCTTCGCTTTAGTCTGATTGTTCCGCCGCGGCAGGCGCCTTTGAAATGGCCATTACCTTCACGCTGCGGACGAAGTTCGCGATGTCGTTGGCCTCGTGCGGCGCGTCATCGCGATCCTCGACGATCGCGGCCTGATCGATCAAGCGATCCTGTAAGTCGTCCGACAGCGTGTCCCACTGCAGCACAATGGCCGCACCCAGGCGGCGCAGCAAATGTTCCTGCGTTTCCTTGTACTTCAGGGTCTTCGATTGCACCTGCGGAGTCGTGTCGGGCGTGTAGCCGTTGCGGCGATCAATCATTGGAGGCCACCGCTTCTAATCGGCTTTCATCCATGACGCGGTCGAACGTCTCGGCCTCGCCGCGAATGCGATATTGCTGCAAGCCGCGATCGATCGGCATCACGTTGACGACGCGATAAACGCCCGGCGCCTGAAAGGCGGCCGAGCGCGTAATCAAGACGCGCTGGCCCGTGTCGAATTTAGTCCCGGCCATGGGCGGTCCTTTTTTATCTGCAGATGAATGGGGCTCAGCCTTAAATTGGAACTCAAGGACCGATTTTCAAGGCGGGGGCCGGCCTATTTGGCGCTTGCGAGGAACCTCAGTTCCCACGCCCAGCGCTTAGTTGAGGCGCTCCAGCCAAGCCGCAGTGCTGGCGTCAACGCCCGCTGGCGCTGCGGCGCCTTCAAGCGCCGGCAACAAGGCGTTGGCCATTTCCTTGCCGAGCTCGACGCCCCATTGGTCGAACGGGTTGACGCCTGAAAACACCGCCTGCGCGAACGTGCGATGCTCGTAGAACGCCAGCAGCGCGCCGAGCGCTTCCGGCGTCAGCGCGTCGATCGCCATCATCGTCGACGCGCGGTTACCCGGAAACGTCCGGTGCGGCGCGAGCCGTTCTGCTTCGGCATCGCTTGCGCCTTTGGCAAGCATCTCCGCCTTCGCCAGCGCTTCGCTCTTGCCGACCATCAGCGCCGACGCTTGCGCCAGCGCGTTTGCAAACACCTTGGCGCGGTGCGCCGGCGGGCCTTCCTGCGGGCCGGCGTTGACGACGAACTCGACCGGGATTTCCTGTGCGCCCTGGTGCAACAGCTGGAAGAAAGAGTGCTGCGCGTTGGTGCCCGCTGCGCCCCATGTGACAGCGCAGGCCGAGCGCTCGAGCGCTTCGCCATCGCGCGTCACACGCTTGCCGTTAGACTCCATCTCCAGTTGCTGCAGCCAAGCCGGCAGCAGCCGCAGGCGCTCGGCATAGGGAATAGCGGCGTACGAGCCGTGGCCCAGCGCTTCGCGATTCCACATCTGCACCGCGGCAGACAGCGCCGGCAGGTTCTGCGCGAACGGCGTGTCGCGGAAGTGCGCGTCCATCTCGGCGGCGCCGGCCAGCAGGCGCTCGAAGGCATTGTCCTTTAGCGCCAGCGCGCAAACAAGGCTGACGCTCGACCAAAGCGAATAGCGCCCGCCGACCCATTCCCAGAACCCAAACACATTCTCCGCCGGCACGCCCCATGCGACGGCCTTCTCAGGCGCAGCTGTAGCAGCCGCGAGATGCGCCGGCCCCCAGGCGCGGACGAACGCCGCGTTCGCCAGCGTCTCCTGCGTGGTGAACGTCTTTGAGACGACGATCAGCAGCGTGCGCTTAGGGTCCAGTCCTGCGATGGCATCGGCTACATCCGCGCCATCGACGTTCGCCGCGAAGCGCACGTCGAGCCCGGCGTGCTGCAGCGGGCGCAGCGCATCCATGACCAAGCGTGGCCCGAGATCGGAGCCGCCAATGCCAAGGTGCACGATCGCATCGATCTGCGGCAGAATGCGCGCAGCGAACGCCGCCATTTGAGCGCGCACGTCCTTCACTTCGTCCGGCGCGTCCGGCGCACGCAGGCGCCAGTGCATCGCCGCGCGGCCCTCGGTGGTGTTGACCACTTCTCCCGCGAACATGCGCGCGCGCCAGCCGTCGAAATCCGCAGCTTGCGCCAGCGCGCCGAGCGCGGCGAGGGCGGCCGCATCAATGCGTTGCTTTGAAAAGTCCGCGATCAGATGCGGCGCTTCAAAGGTTAACGACGAAACGCGGCCCGCGTCTGCGAACAAGTCCAAGAGCTTCACGCCCTCCAATCGCGCGGCCTCGCGCGCGACATCGGTCCAGGCTTGCTTCGTGGCGGCGAAAGTGTTGGCGCTCATGGGGGCTAGCCTCTAACAGGAGCCGGGCATGGCGACAATTCTGGTCACCGGTGGGGCGGGTTATGTCGGCTCGCATTGCTGCCTGGCGCTGAAACGCGCCGGGCACGATGTCGTCGTGTACGATAATCTATTCAACGGCCACGCCAGCTTCGTGAAGTGGGGCCCGTTCAAAAACGGAGACATCCGCGACAAGGCGCGCCTGACTGAGGTGTTCGCCCGCCACAAGCCGGATGCCGTCATCCACTGCGCCGCGCTGATCGAGGTCGGCGAGTCGGTCAAATTCCCGGACCGCTTCTACGATAACAACGTCACCGGCGCGCTGGTGTTGCTCGATGTGATGCGTGAAGCGGGCGTGAAGCCGTTCGTGTTCTCCTCCACTTGCGCCACCTATGGCGCGCCGCAACGCCTGCCGATGGACGAGACCCATACCCAAAACCCGGTCAGCCCCTATGGCTGGACCAAGCTGATGGTGGAGCGCGCCAGCCGCGACATCGCCGCCTCGTATGGCTCAAGCTTCGCCCACCTGCGCTATTTCAACGCCGCCGGGGCCACGCCTACCGAAGGCATCGGCGAGCGCCACGATCCTGAGACCCACGCAATCCCGCTGGCGCTGCTCACCCTCCTGGGCCGCCGCGAGGGCTTCAAGATTTTCGGCCAGGACTGGGATACGCGCGATGGCTCGTGCTTGCGCGATTACGTCCATGTACTGGATCTCGCCGACGCGCACGTGCGGGCGGTGGAGCGCTTGCTCGGCGGCGGCGCAAGCCTCGCCGCCAATCTCGGCACCGGCGACGGCGTTACCGTGCTGGAACTGCTGGCCGCGATTGAGCGCGTCACCGGCAGACGCGTGCCCGCCGCGGCCGCCCCGCGCCGCGAAGGCGACGCCCCGGCATTGGTGGCGGACACATCTCTGGTGAAGCGGGAACTAGGCTGGTCGGCGCAGCGCGGTATCGACGCGATCATCGCCGACGCTTGGACGTGGCACGCCGAGGTCGAGCCAAAGCTCTTCGCGTGAATTGACCGTGCGCCACGTTCGACGCATCATAGAGCCGATGAATAAATGGTCCCAGCACGTGGTGCTGGATGTTGAGGCGGACGGGCCGTGCCCGAGCCTCTACAATATGATTTCCTTCGGCCTTGTGTCGGTTTCCAATCCCGAGCTGTACTTTCGCGGCGAGGTTGCGCCGATCCTTGATCACGCTGGTCTAGCAGAAGCGCGCGCCATCGTCGGCGTTTCCTTTGAACAGCAGAAGACGTTTCAAGCGCCGGAAGAGGTGATGGTCGCGGCGCGCACGTGGCTGATGGATTTGGCTGGCGGACGCCGCATCATCATCTGGTCGGACAATCCCGCCTTCGATTGGCAATACTGGAATTGGTATTGCCACCGCTATCTGGGCGAGAACCCAGCCGGCTTCAGCGCCCGCCGCATCGGCGACCTCGACGCCGGCCGCCGCGGCGAGCCGCTGAACACCAACGCCTGGAAACGCCGCCGCGAGACCCCGCACTCGCACGACCCCGTCGATGATGCGCGGGGCAATGTGGAAGGGCTACGCTGGGTGCTGAGCGAGATGGACGTGCCGTTCGACTAGGCGCGGCCCACGCTCACATAGTTGAACCCCTTCGCGCGCATTTCGGTCGGGCTGTAGATGTTGCGCAGATCGATGATGGTCGGCGTTTTTAGCGCGTCCTTCAGGCGATCGAAATCGAGCGCGCGGAATTGGTCCCATTCGGTGATGATCACAACCGCGTCGGCATTTTGCACGCAATCATAGGGGCCTGTCGCGAAAGCGACGTCCTTCAGCATGCCCTTGGCCTCGTGCATGCCTTCGGGATCGAACGCGCGCACCTTGGCGCCTTCGTCTTGCAGCGCGGGCACGATATCGAGCGCCGGCGCGTCGCGCATGTCGTCCGTGTTCGGCTTGAAGGTGAGGCCGAGCACCGCGATGGTCTTGCCTTTCACGTTGCCATCAAGCGCTTCGATGATCTTCTGCGCCATCTTCTGCTTGCGGGCGGAGTTTACGCGCACGGTGGTTTCGATGAGCTCGATCGGCGCGTTGTAGTCGCGCGCCGTCTTCATCAACGCCAACGTATCCTTCGGAAAGCATGAGCCGCCATAGCCGGGGCCGGCGTTGAGGAATTTGCGGCCGATGCGATTGTCGAGGCCGATGCCCTTGGCGACTTCCTGCACGTTGGCGCCGACAGCTTCGCAGAGATCGGCGATCTCGTTGATGAAGGTGATCTTCATCGCCAGGAACGCGTTCGCCGCGTACTTGATCAGTTCTGAGGTGCGGCGCTCGGTGAACACGATCGGCGTTTCATTGAGAAAGAGCGGGCGATAAAGTTCGCGCATGCGTTCGCGCGCGCGCTCGTCGTCGGTGCCGACGACGACGCGGTCCGGACGCTTGAAGTCGTTGATGGCGGCGCCTTCACGTAGGAATTCAGGGTTTGAGACGACGGCGAATTCCGCGTCCGGCCGCGCTTTCTTGATGATGGCTTCGACCTCGTCGCCAGTGCCGACCGGCACCGTCGATTTGTTGACGATCACCGTATAACCCTGAATCAGGGCCGCGATCTCTTCAGCGGCGGCGTAGACGTAAGACAAGTCGGCGTGACCATCGCCGCGGCGCGACGGCGTGCCGACGGCGATGAAGACGGCGTCAGCGTCGCGGATCGCCGCGGTTGGATCGGTGGTGAAGAAGAGCCGGCCTTGATCGACGTTGTCTTTGACCAGCTCGTCCAATCCCGGCTCGAAGATCGGGATTTCGCCCTTCTGCAGGCGTGCGATCTTGCTGGCGTCCTTATCGACGCACGTGACGGTGTGGCCGAAGTCGGCGAAGCAAGCGCCGGAAACCAGGCCCACATAGCCGGTGCCGATCATAGTTACGCGCATCGACTAAATCTCCTGATTGTAGGCGCCGACTTCAGCGAAGCGGGCCAAGCGTGGCTTTACTTCATCGCGGAAGAGCGCCTTCATGTCGTCGTCGCTGGTCATGCTTTCAACCACCACGACCAGTTCGGGTTTGTTGGACGAGGCGCGCACTAGCACCCAGGCGCCGTCTTCCAACGTGACGCGTACGCCATTGACAGTGTTCACGTCGCGGATCGAGCGCCCGAGAATCTTACCCCCACCGTCAGCGAATTTTTGATACTCGGCGACCACTTGGTCGACGATGCCGTATTTCTTCTCGTCATCGCAATGCGGGCTCATCGTGAGCGATGTGTAGCTCTTCGGCAGCGCGTTCTTCAGCTCCGAGAGCTTCTTGCCGGGATTGCGATCGAGCATCGACAGCACCGCGGCGGCGGCGACGAGTCCGTCGTCATAGCCGTGGCCGAGCGGCGGTCGGAAGAAGAAGTGGCCGGACTTTTCGAAGCCGGCGAGGGCGCCGAGTTCGTTGGTGCGGCGCTTGATGTAGGAATGGCCGGTCTTCCAGTAATCGACCTTGGCGCCATTGGCCTTCAGCACCGGATCGACAGCGTAGAGCCCGGTTGACTTCACATCGGCGACGAAAATCGCGTTCTTGTGCGTGGCGGAGAGATCGCGCGCCAGCATCAAGCCGACTTTGTCGGCGAAAATCTCATCGCCCTGATCGTCGACAACGCCGCAGCGGTCGCCGTCGCCGTCGAAGCCGAGCGCCACGTCGGCGCCGTGCTTGCGCACCGCGGCCGCCATGTCGTGCAGCATTTCGCTGTCTTCGGGATTGGCGTTGTAATGCGGGAAGGTCCAGTCGAGCGCGGTGTGCAGATCGATCACCTCGGCGCCCATGCGGCGCAAAGCTTCTGGTGCAAACGCGCCGGCCGTACCGTTGCCGCAAGCCGCGATCACCTTCAGCGGCCGCGACAGCTTCACCCGGCCAGCGACATCTGCGATGTGCCGCTCGCGCATGCCTTCGATGAATTTGTAAGCGCCGCCGCTGCGTTCCTTGAACTTGCCGCCGAGCACGATGTCCTTCAGCCGGCCCATTTCATCTGGCCCAAACGTCAACGGACGATCGGCGCCCATCTTTACGCCAGTCCAGCCGTTTTCATTGTGCGAAGCCGTCACCATCGCGACGCAGGGAATGTCGAGCGCGAACTGGGCGAAGTAGGCGGTGGGCGAGAGCGCGAGGCCGATATCGTTCACCTCCATGCCCGCCTGCATCAGGCCAAGCGTCAGCGCTTGCTTGATAGAGGTGGAGTAGAAGCGAAAATCGTGGCCGACGACGATGCGCGGCGAGACGCCGAACTCATGCACCAACGTGCCGAGGCCAAGGCCAAGCGCCTGCACGCCCAGCAGGTTCAGCTCTGGCGGCTTCTCCGAGCTCGCAATCCCAAACCACCAGCGCGCGTCGTATTCGCGAAAGCCTGTCGGCTTCACCAGGGGATAGCTCTCAAAGTCCGCGCTATTGGCGGCAAGGCTTGCGCGGGGCGCAGGCAGCATGGGGATGTTCCGTGTGGCCGGGAGGAGGGGGCGGTTTGGGCGAAAAGCCGCGAAAGTTCAATTCCTCGCTGCTTCTCAGGGGTGCGGCGTAACGCGAACTCGTGTGATTTCCAGGCCGTAGGCTTGGTCGGTCCCGGTGGAGAGCGCCCGCAGGCCAATGGCGTTAACCGCAAACTGCGGCGGCAGCTCGAACCGCAGCGTCGCCGGCTCGGAGGGCGCTTCCTGGCTGATCCATTCGGCCGGGCCGATGCCCTGCAGACTGACGGCCATGCCGCTGGCGGCGTTGATCGGCAGCGGCCGGTAGCTGACCTCGACCGTCACCGGCTTATCGTCGATCAGGGCGGCCTGTTCGGGCGTCAGGAGCAGGCGCGCGCCTTGTTCGGCCGGAGTCGGGGGCGGCTGGTTCGGCAGTTGCGCGATCCGCAGCGTCTGCGCTTGGCCCCAAAAATCGCGCACCACGGCGACATCCTGCTCGGCCCCGACGGCCGGCGCGTTGAACGCCGGCCCGGCAAAAATCAGTGACCCACCCTCGACTTGCGCCGCCACCGGCGCCGGCTCGCGCGGCCATGCCTGCGGGCGGACGCTGATCGCGATCACCAGCGCGCCCAGCAGTAGCGCCAGCGGGTAGAAGAGGAGCGGGTGAAAGAGCCAATTGCGCATGCGCCCTCCGTGTAGCGGCTGCGGCGCGAGCGTCCAAGCTCTTGACGCCCCGCCTTCATGCTGAAACTCAGACGCCTATGCCCTTCATCGCCCTTCTTCGCCACGGCCAGAGCCAGTGGAATCTCGAAAACCGCTTCACCGGCTGGGTCGACGTCGATCTGACCGTCGAGGGCGAGGCCCAAGCCCGCCGCTCTGGCGAGCTGTTGGCTAAGAGCGGCGTGCCGTTCGATAAGCTGTTCACCTCGGTCCAGACCCGCGCTATCCGCACCGGAAATATCGCACTCGAGAAAGCCGGGCTCGCCTGGCTGCCGATCGAGCGCAACTGGCGGCTGAACGAGCGCCACTACGGGGCGCTGACCGGGCTCGATAAGGCCGAGACGGCGGCCAAGCATGGCGAGGAGCAAGTGAAGGTCTGGCGCCGCGCCTACGATACGCCGCCGCCGCCGCTTGAGGCCGGCTCTGAGTTCGATTTCTCCAAGGACCGCCGCTACGCCGGCGTCGCCAATTTGCCGACAACGGAATCGCTGAAGCTGACGCTCGACCGCGTGCTGCCGTATTGGAACGATGAGATCGCGCCGGAACTGAAAGCCGGCAAGAATCTGATCATCGCCGCCCACGGCAATTCGCTGCGCGCCATCATGAAGCACCTGTTCGGCGTGGCGGACGATCAGATCGTCCACGTCGAGATGCCAACGGGCAATCCGTTGTTGATCGAGCTAAATGCCAACCTGAAGCCGATCGCGGCGCGGTATCTCGACGAAGCCCGCGCCGAAAAACTGCCGCCGTTTCCGGCGTGAGCGACACCACCTTGATGCAGCGCGCGCTGGCGCTCGCCGCGCCCATGATCGGACGCACCGGCGATAATCCCGCCGTCGGCTGCGTGCTTGCGCTCGGCGACGCCATCTTCGGCGAAGGCGTGACGGCGGAGGGCGGACGCCCGCACGCGGAAGAGCTAGCCATCGCCGCCGCTGGCGGTGCGGCGCACGGCGTCACCGCGTTTGTTACCCTGGAGCCCTGCGCCAAACGCAGCGCTGGCGGAATCGCCTGCGCCGATCGGCTGATCGAAGCTGGCGTCGCCCGTGTCGTCATCGCCGCCCGCGACCCGCATCCGAACGCAGCCGGCGCCGGCATCGAGCGCCTGCGCGCGGCCGGCGTCGTGGTCGAACTCGGTTTGCTGGAAACCGAAGCGCGTGCGCAGAACGTTGCATTCTTTGCGAAGTGGGGCGGGTGACGGAGACGCGCTCTTTGTAAGTTGGAGCGCGGGCCTCCGGCCCGCTCTTTTTTCGCTCTGAGATACTGCGCCAAATGCGGGCCGGAGGCCCGCGCTCCAACCTACAACACACGTCGCGTCCACTACCGCCCTACAATCAGCGGATCGCCTTCTTTTAGGAGGCCGTCGAAATAGTTGATGGTTTTCTGCAAACCCTCGCGCAGCGCGACTTTGGGCTGCCAGCCGAGCAGCGTCTTGGCCTTTTCGATATTCGGTTGGCGCTGTTTCGGATCGTCGCTGGGGAGCGGGCGATAGACGAGTTGTGACTTTGCGCCGGTGAGGTCGATGACGGTTTCGGCGAGTTGTTTGATCGTGAACTCGGTTGGGTTGCCGAGATTGATCGGGCCGGGGAGGTCGCCGTCCTTGTCCATGAACGCCATGAACGCGTCGATCAGATCATCGACATAGCAGAAGCTGCGCGTCTGGGCGCCGTCGCCGTAGAGCGTGATGTCTTCGCCCTTCAGCGCTTGCACGATGAAGTTGGACACAACGCGCCCATCGTTCGGGTGCATGCGCGGGCCGTACGTGTTGAAGATGCGGGCCACGCGGATGTCGAGTTTGTGTTGGCGATAATAGTCGAAGAACAGCGTCTCGGCGCAGCGTTTGCCTTCATCGTAGCAGGAGCGGATGCCGATCGGATTGACTCTGCCCCAATATTCCTCGGGCTGGGGATGCACGTCGGGGTCGCCGTACACCTCCGAGGTCGACGCCTGAAAGATGCGCGCGCGCAAGCGCTTGGCGAGGCCCAGCATGTTGATGGCGCCGTGGACGCTGGTCTTTGTCGTCTGCACCGGGTCGTGCTGGTAGTGAACGGGGGATGCGGGGCAGGCGAGATTGTAGATCTGATCGACCTCGACATAGAGCGGGAAGGTCACGTCGTGGCGCAGGAATTCGAAGTTCGGCTGGCCGATCAGATGGGCGATGTTGCGCTTTCGGCCGGTGAATAGGTTGTCGGCGCAGACGACATCGTCGCCGCGCGCCACCAGGCGATCGCACAGGTGTGAGCCAAGGAAGCCGGAGCCGCCGGTAACGAGAATGCGCCGTTCAAACATGGCTCTCTCTTAGAGGGATTAGGGGCTAGGGACCAGGGATTAGGCACGCAGCATCGTCAGCGCGCGCTGTGCTAGCGCCGCTGTCTCTAACACCTAATCCCTAACCCCCAGCGCGCTAACGTCAAACGCCTGCGCCGCCCCCTCACCCTGCCCTCTCCCCCCAATTGGGGGAGAGGGTGCGCTAGCCCCATGACCGTTTCTGGCCCTGGAAGCGGACAGAGTGTCCCGGCGCGGCGAACGTCCGCCGCCCGCAACTCGCGACGTTTCCGAATATGGCATGCTAATGAAAGAGCCGCGCCGAGTCCGAGCCGCGCGGTCGCTATGTGGCGTCGGGCCGGCTTGATGGCGCCATCGTGTGTGTTCGGGGTTCGAAACCTTCGTGACACGGCGAAAGGAGAACAAGATGCCAGACGTAGTACCGTTCCTGACCTATGAGGACGGCACTGCCGCCCTTGCATGGTTGGCCGACGTGTTTGGATTCACGGAGACGGCCCGCTTCACCTCCTCCGATGGAAGGCTCTCTCACGGAGAAATGTCGATTGGGGATGGAGTTATCATGTTGGCCAGTCCGTCACCGGAATATGAAGGCCCCAAACGGCATCGCGGCAATTGCGAGATTGCTGCCTCATGGTCCGCTCTGCCGTGGATCATTGATGGTGTTCTCGTCTACGTGGCGGATGTCGATGAGCACTATGTTCGGGCTAGGGCGGCAGGCGCCACGATCTTGTCTGAGCCGGAGGATGGGCCGCCAGCGCGACGATATCGAGTTGAGGATCTCGAGGGACATCGATGGATGTTCATGGCGCGAGACTAGCCCGCACGCAGCGACGGCATTCGGCGAAAAACGGACTCTGATCTAACGCGCCGACCTTGCGCCTCTGCGCATCGTCAAAACGCGCGTCGGTCTTGGAAAATTTTGCCATGAGGACCGGCAACGGGATCGGGTGGGCGATGCTGGTCGCTTTGCGAGGTTGAACGCCAGCAGCGCCGCGGCCCGATCCCGCCGCCTCACTGGACCTGGGGAGCGGCGGCGCAAATCAATGTGACGATGGTCACTTGGCGCTCCTTCAAAGAACACAAGGCTTGAGCTAATCGTGTGCTGTCAGCGTGGCGGAAATGGCAGACGCTTGCGTCACAACGTAAATCCTCAACGGGAATGCGGGTTCGAGTCCCGCCGCTGGCAGTCTAAGTTATTCGTCGCCCCCGAGCCTCAAACCCCGACGACCAAGCTTACCGTCGTTGTCGCCGAGCCGCCGATGTTCAGTGTTTGCACGGTGCGGGCGCCGTCGACTTGATAGTCGCCCGCTTTGCCGGCGACTTGCTTAAACGCGTCGAGCGCCATGCGGACGCCGGTGGCGCCGACGGGGTGGCCAAGGCCGATGAGGCCGCCGGAGGGATTGATCGGCAGCTTGCCGCCGATGGCGATGTCGCCGTCCTCGATCGCCTTCCAGCTTTCGCCCGGCGCGGTGAGACCGAGATGATCGATGGCCATGTATTCGGTGACGGCGAAGCAATCGTGCGTCTCGACCGCGTCGACTTGATCGAGCGTGACGCCGGCGCGGGCGCGCGCGTCCTCGATGGCGCGGCGCACTTGCGGGAAGACGTACTCGGCGCCGGCGCTGGCGCGAACTTTGGACTCGTACGAGATCGGCGCCGAACGATGGCCCCAGCCCTTTATGCGCGGGATGCTTTCGAGCGCGATGCCCCGTTGCTTGGCGTAGTCCGCCGCGCGTTGTGGTGAAGCCAGAAACACGACCGCGCCGCCATCGGTGATCTGGCCGCAATCCATCTTGCGGGTGCGGCCGACGATGACCGGGTTAGTTTCATCGTTCTCGGTGAAGTGTTCCGGCGTGAACGCGTACTTGCGGGTTTGCGCATTGGGATTGCGCTTGGCGTTGGCGAAATTGTTCTCGCTGATGCCCATCAGGTGGCGATAATCGAGGCCGTAGCGCTGCTCGTATTCGCCGGCGAGATCGGAGAACGCCTTCGGCCACGCGAACGGCGTGTCGAGATATTCCTGGCCGGCCCAAGCGGCGGCGCCGAGATGGCGCGCGGCCTGCTCGCCGGAGACATTGCGCATCTGCTCGAAGCCGACGACGCAGGCGAGATCGTAGTGGCCGGCCTCGATCTCGGCGGCGGCGGCGAGAATGGCGACGCTGCCGGAGGCGCAGGCGGCTTCGTGGGGCGCCGTCGGCATGCCGTTGAAGTCGGCGTGCAGCATGCCGAAGAAGCCGCCGAGCAGGCCCTGGCCGGCGAACAGCTCACCGGCGAAATTGCCGACATGGCCGCATTCGATGTCCTTGGGTTCAAGGTCGACAGCGGCGAGGCCGCCGCCGACGGTTTCCGCGAACGCGGTGGCGGTGTCCCAGCCTTTGCGGGCCCAATTGTCGGCGAAGTCGGTCTGCCAGCCGCCGAGAATGTAGGTCATGGACGTTTCCGGTCGCGGATGAATTGGCGGTCGGCCCAGCAGGCGTGGGTGCCGGAGCAGATTTTGTGCGGCAGCGCGATGCGGACGACGGGGCCGTCCTTGAGGCGCTTTGCATCAATCAGCACGCACTCGGACGTGCCGCGATTTTCATCGATGACGAAGCTGACGAGATAGCCGTCGTCCTCATCCACGCCGCCGATGCGCGGCGCAAACGGCGCTTCCGAGCCATAGCGGCCCTCGCCCAGCTCGTAGCTCTCCGACGTGCGGGTTTCGAGGTCGTGCTTGACGAAACCGGTGAACAAAAACCAGCCGGGCTTTGAGGTGGTGGAATAGACGTAGCGATATTTGCGGCCGGCGACGCGCTGATTGATGGTGCCGAACTCGAGAATGCGCGGGTCGAGCGTTTCCTCGTGCGTTTCGCCCGTTTTCAGATTGAAACGCCAGCGATGCAGGCGCGACTGGAACGTGTGCTCGTCCAGATGCCCCATCATGTGTTCGTAGCCTTGCGGGGCGTCCTTGAACTTGCCGGGCTCGGGGTTGGACTGGAAGTAGCCGTCGAGCACGATCTCGTCGCCGTCCTCGTAGGCGTTGGTCCAGTGCAGCACGAAGGTGGGCGCGGCTTCGAACCAGCGGATCTCGCCATTGCCGCGGCGCGGCACGATGGCGAAGCGCGAGGGGAGGTCCCGGTGCATGCGCACGACGTGGGCATTGAGCTTCAGCGCTTCGGGGTCCCAGAACAGCGGGAAGTCGTTGAGGATCGCGTAGTTCTCGGTGAACGCCATGTCGTGCGGCAGGCGTGGGCCGGGCAGCGGCACCGGGCGATAGTGGATGAGCTTATTGTCGGCATCGACGACGCCGTAATGCATGTAGGGCGCGTGCGTTGAGTAGTTGAAGAACATGAGCTCGCCAGTGCGCTCGTCCACTTTTGGATGAGCGGAGACGCCGTCGAGCGGCCCCCAATGGGCGACACCTTCGGTCTCCAGCGTTTCCGGATCGACGACGTAAGCTTCACCGCATTGGTAAAACGTCGAGAGCGCTTTGCCGGCGTGGACGATGACGTCGGTGGAGGAAGAATCCTTCAAGCTCCCATGCGCGCCGAAGCCCGGCCGCTTGGAGACGCCGACCCGGTCCATCAGTCCGCCCCAGAGCGACTCTTGCGCCTCCTGCTCGGCCTGGAAGCAGCGCGTGCGGACAAAGCGGTTGCGGTAGTTGGCCTTTCCGTCGGCGAAGTCGATCTGGTGCAACATGCCGTCGCCGTCGAACGGATGGAAACGGCCGAGCGGCTGGTGAATCTGGTTTTCGGTGTTGCGGAGATAGACGCCGTCAATGTCGGTCGGGATGGCGCCCTCGATCACCTCCAGCTCGATGGCGTCCACCTCCTCATGCAGCGGCGTCCAGGCGCCGTTGAGGTACGGGTGGTTCGAGGGTTTCAGCGACGTAACGATGGGTTTGTGACGGGTGAGCTGCATATCGATAATCCCGCGCTGCGCTTGGCGGACATAGTCAGGCCAAAGAGTCTTATGCGCAACATGCTACCCGGACTGACCGAGCGGCAAGGTAGCTGCGGGAACACCGCACTTTGACGACCTAGGCTGCTAGGACCGTTGCGAAAGCTGGGCCCGCATGGTCGCGTTCGCGTTTATCGCCGAGGAGGGGGTGCTGGAGCAGCAGGCTTGCCTGTTGGCCGAGAGCATCCGGCTGTTCGCCGGCGCGCATCGCAACGCGCCAATCTTGGTGGTCTCGCCGCGTTCGAGACGGCGGCCCTCAAAAGACACGCGCAGGCGCCTGAAGGCGCTTGGGGCGCGCTACATTGAGCTTAATGTCAGAAGCGTCGCGCCGGAATATGGCACATCGTTTCGCGTACATGCGGCGGCGATCATCGAGCGGCGCATGCGCGATGACGTGCTGGTGTTTCTCGACAGCGACATGATTTTCGCGGGCGAGCCCGACCTGTCGTTGGGCGATGACGACGTCGCCGCGCGCCCAGTGGACGTCAAAGGCATGTGCACGACCGGCGATGACGATCCGTGCGATGCCTATTGGCGCGCGTTGTGCCGCGTGTGCGGCGTCGATTACGCAGACATTCCGAGCATCACCACCACGGCGGACCATGAGATCGTGAAGGCCAGTTACAATGGCGGCTTCATCGTCGCCAGACGTACGGCCGGCGTCTTTCAACGCACCGAGAAGTTCTTCAAGCGTTCGGTGGCGGCGGGGATGCTGCCGTGGGCCGACGGCGCTGTGGTTCAGGCTGGGCACGGCTTTGTCAGTGGGCGCGGCGCGCGGCTCTGGGGTAGTTCGCAGGCGTGCCTTTCGATGGCGACGTGGGGCGCCGGCAAGAGCGTGCGGCTGCTGCCGACGAGTCACAACTTTCCGGCCCACAACTCGGACTATGTCGCGCGCGCCGGCATGAAGGAGCCGCTGATCGCCGTGCACTATCATCATCTGTTCGGCGAGGATGGCGATATGAGCCTGCATCGCCGCCTGAATTTGCCCGCCGCGTGCCACGAGTGGCTCGATCAGCGCCTGCCGCTGCACGCATGAGCGGCCCGCGCGCTTCGGTGGTGATGACCGTCTACAATGATGTCCGCTTCTTCGATGAAGCGGTCGAAAGCGTGTTGGCGCAAACCTCCGCCGATCTCGAACTCGTTATCGTCGACGACGGCGCTGACGATAAAGGCGCGTTCGCCGGCCTGGAGACGCGCGATCCGCGTATTCGGCTGATCACCAACGAGGCCAATATCGGCACCGCCGCTGCCGCCAATCGCGGCATCGCGGCGGCGCGCGCGGACATCATTGTGCGCCTCGATGCCGATGACGTCGCCGAGCCCTCGCGCGTTGCGCGTCTGGTGGAAGCGCTCGACGCCGACCCGGAGCTGGGCTTGGTCGGTAGCGCGGTGACGCTGATCAACGAGACTGGCGAGGTGCTGGGCGTGCAGCCGATGCCGGAGACGGATCTGGAAATCCGTTGGACCATCCACTTCCACAACCCGTTCTACCACTCCGCCGTCGCGTTCCGGCGCTCATGCTTCGAAGCGGCGGGAGGTTATCGGACGCACGAATTGGTCTCGCAAGACCACTATTTGTGGCGCGATCTGCTGCCGCATTGCCGCATGCAGAACTTGACGACGCCGCTGACGCGATACCGGCTGAACCCGCAAGGGCTGACGGCGCAGAACGCGCACGACAATCCGCGCGCCCGGACGCATCCGATCCGCGAGCAGCTCTGGGCGGGATTGGGGCTGACGTACAATCTATACGACAACGCGCTGGCCGGCGACGTGACGCAATTTCTGCGCGGCTTTGATCTCCCGGCGCCCGAGCGGCGCGAGGCGGCGTATGCGGCGATCTTGAGTGTGCTGGATGTATTTCTCAAGGCGCCGCGTCCGTTCGCGCGCTCCGAAGACGCTGGCGTTGGCGAACGCTTACGCGCGACGCTGGTCGACCGCATGCGCGCCGCGCCGCCAAGCTTAGATTTCGCCGGGTGGTTCGCCGACACGGAGCTGTCCACCGATTGGACTTCGCGCTTCTTCGAAACGTGGGCAGCGCTGCTCATGCCAAGGCGCAACGAGGCCCTTGACGTGTTAGAGATTGGTTCGTGGGAAGGGCGCTCGGCGATTTTCTTCCTGCGTTGTCTGCCGAAGTGCCGCCTGACCTGCGTCGATACCTTCGCCGGCAGTAGCGAGCATACGCTGCGCGACAAATGGGCTGATGCGTTGCCCAACATCGAGAGCCGGTTTGACCGCAACACGGCGGCGTTCGGCGCGCGGGTGGAGAAGCTCAAGCGCACCTCCTCAGAGGCGCTGGCGCAGCTGGCTGTTGGAGGGCGGCGCTACGATCTGGTCTTCGTCGATGGCAGCCATCACAGCGCCGACGTGCGCGCCGACGCAGAAGGGGCATGGCCCTTGGTGCGGCCGGGCGGCATCGTCATCTTCGACGACTACGAATGGGCGTTCTTTCCGGACGAGGTTGATCGGCCCAAGCTCGGCGTCGATGCGTTTCTCGCGGCGCACGCTGGCGGGTATTGCGAGTTGCACCGCGGCTATCAGCTCATCATTCAGAAGAATGGCTAGCGCAGCTTAGCGATTGTCAGGCCATCGGCCTTGGCGCGATCCTTCACCGATTCTTCGCTGCGGGTGAGCGCCTTGGCGATGGCCTTCAGCGACATGCCTTTGTGCGCGAACTGGTGCAGCTTCTGAATCTCGTCCGTCCGCCACGGTTGGCGGTGACGCTCGAATTTTTCGGCGGCCATCTCTATTCCGCCGCGACGGCGGTTTGCTTGGCGAGCTTATCGAACGCGACGAGATCACGGACCAAATCTTCGAGCTGATCGAAGGGCACCATGTTGGGGCCGTCCGAGGGCGCGTTGTCCGGATCGGGGTGCGCTTCGAGAAACACCGTGGCGACACCAATCGCAACGGCCGCGCGGGCGAGGATCGGCACGAACTGGCGCTCGCCGCCGCTGGTTTCACCGCGGCCGCCCGGTTGCTGCACCGAGTGCGTGGCGTCAAACACCACCGGCGCGCCCAAGCTTTTCATGATCGGGATCGAGCGCATGTCGGAGACCAGCGTGTTGTAGCCGAAGCTGGCTCCGCGTTCGCAGGCCATCACGTTGGGATTGCCGCTGCCCGTGATCTTGGCGATCACGTGCTTCATGTCCCACGGCGCCAGGAATTGGCCCTTCTTGACGTTAATCGCTTTGCCCGTTTCGGCGGCGGCGACAAGCAGATCGGTCTGGCGGCAGAGGAAGGCCGGGATCTGCAGCACGTCGACCACTTGCGCTACGTCCTCGCATTGCTCGGGCAGGTGGACATCGGTCAGCACCGGGATGCCGAGCTTGGTGCGGATTTCTTCGAAGATTGGGCCAGCGACGGAAAGCCCGGCGCCACGTTTGGTGCCGAGGCTTGAGCGGTTGGCCTTGTCGAAACTGGTTTTGTAGATGAAGCCCGCCCCGCAGCGCTTGAACACGTCGCGCAGGAACTCCGCCGATTCCAAAGCGTGGCTGCGGCTCTCAAGCTGGCACGGGCCGCAGATGAAGGTGAGCGGCAAATTGTTGCCGATCTCAAGCGGCGTGGATTCCACGCGCGGTATGCGAATGACGGAAGCGGGGTTCATGAATGTCCTCGGTGCGAGCCCGACAAATAGGCCCTACCGGCCCTGGGCTCAACCACTTGCGGCTGCGGGCGGCGGGTCAATTTCGCTAATGTAACCCTCAGAGCAAGCTCGCCAGCGCCGCTTCGGGCGTTTCGCCATCAACGTGGATGCGGCCCCAGAGGCCCAGGAACAGCAGCGGGTAACGAAGCGCCGCGTGCGCGTCATCGGTGAAGATCATGCGGATCGTGCCGGCGTCAGCGGCGGCGCGGACGGCTTCGACGTTCGGCAATGAGTTCGCCAGTTCAGCCGCGCGCGGCGCGATCCAGGACGCCACCGGGACGGTGAAGCCCTTCTTCTTCGCCCATGGCTCGGCGGCGGGGCAGTTCTTCTCGAGCCACGCGCGCAGGATGTATTTGCCGAACTTGCCGCGCACCTTGAGATCATCGGGCAAGTTGAACGCGAACGCAGCGACCTCCGGATCGAGAAACGGCGTGCGGCCTTCGAGGCCGTGCGCCATCAGCATGCGGTCGAGCTTTAGGAGCAAATCGTTCGGCAGCCAGGTGGCGATGTCGGCGGCTTGCGCGCTTTGGAGTGTGGTGAGTGGGAGCGCGGCAGGCGCCGCGCGCTCCAACTTGGCAACGTCGCGCCATTTGTTCAGCGCCTCCGGACCCAGCACGTCATCCGTTTGCGGTTCGGCTGGCCGCCCACCGAGCCAGCTTGGCCGCATGGCGCGGCGATAGCGGGAATAGCCGCCGAAGAGTTCATCGCCGCCTTCGCCGGTGAGCACGACGGTGAGGCGCGCCTTAGCGGCTTCCGCGAGCTTGTAGGTCGGCAGGCACGCATAGTCGGCGACGGGATCGTCCATCGCCCACGCCACTTGCGGCGCGATGCGCCAGAAATCGTCTTCGCCGAAACTGACGTCGTTCCAATCGAGCTTCAGCGCGCGCGCGACGCGCTCGGCCTGGCCGCGTTCGTCCCGCGCTTCCGGCACATCGAAGCCGCAGGTGTAGGCGACAACCGGGCGCTCATTGAGCCGCGCCATCATGGTGGCGACAGCGGTGCTGTCGATGCCGCCAGAGAGGAAGAGGCCGTAGGGGACGTCAGAGCGCTGGTGGACTTTGATGGAGTCTTCGAGAACGCGATCGAGTTGCTCCAACTCACCCCCGCCCCTTGCGGGCGGGGGTAGGGGGAGGGGTAACGGCGGCGTTGTTTCCGGAGAAGGCGCCGCCCGTACCCCCACCCCAGCCCCTCCCCGCAAGGGGGAGGGGATCGCGCTGCGTGCGCGGTGGTGGTGAGGCTGGCCGTCCACGATCTCAACAATCTCTCCCGGCTCCAAGCGCGTGACGCCCGGCCAAGCCGTTTCATTCTCCAGCGCATAATGCAGCGCCGCGACTTGCTTGCTGATCGCGGGCACGACGCGGGCTTGGCCGAAGGCGCGCGGTTCTGAGGCGAAGGCGACGGCGCCGTTTTGCGTACGGATGTACAGCGGCTTGATGCCGAAGCCATCGCGCACGAGCCACGTGCGTCCGTCGGCGCCGATGAGGCAGAACGCGTACATGCCGCGCAGGCGGTCGAAGGCGCGTTCGCCCTCTTGCGCGTAGATGTGCAGCAAAGGCTCGAAGTCAGAGCCGGTCGCGAGTTTGCCCTTGAGCTGATATTCCTCGGCCAGCTCCAGATAATTGTAGATCTCGCCGTTGCCGATAATGGTGGAGCCGGCGGCGTGCAGCGGCTGCCAGCCGCCTTCCAAATCGATGATCGAGAGGCGTGCGTGCGCCAGCGAATAGCGCGCGCTTTCCTCGACACGAATGCCGTTCGGCCCGCGATGGGCGATGGCTTCGATCAGCGCGCGGGCGCCTTCGGGCTCACCGATAATGCCGGCGATGCCGCACATCAGAGACCTCCCATGGCGTCGAACAGCGCCTTCCACTGGCCGACGACGGCGCTTTCGGAAAACTCCGTCTCAACCCGCTTGGCGCCATTGGCGACGAACTTGGCGCTGAGTTCTTTATCGGCAAGCAGCAGCCGTGTTTTGGCGGCGAGGCCGTCGGCATCGTCGATCTCGATCAGGAAGCCGTCTTCGCCGTCGCGGATGAGCAGGCTGGGGCCGGCGGCCTTGGCGGCGATCACCGGCAGGCCATGCGCCCAGGACTGAATGACGACGTTGCCGAGCGGCTCGAAGCGCGAAGGAAACACGCAGACATCGGCGGTGCGGTAGAGCGCCGGCGCATCATCGCGCCAGCCGAGGAAGCGGACGCGGTCGGCGACGCCGAGATCGATCGCTTCGGATTTGAGAATGGCTTCGTCCGGCCCGTCGCCGGCGATCCAAAGATACGCCTCCGGCAAACGCTGCAGCGCGCGGAGCGATACGTCGTGCGCTTTCGATGTATGCAGCCGCCCCATGCCGAGCAGCAGCGGCGCGTCGTTGGGCGTACCCAGCGTGCTGCGATCGATTTTATTGCCGTGGCCACGCCCGGCGAAGTTCGGAATGTAGTGCGCGCGCGCCTTCGGCCAGCCTTCGCGGACGATCCAGTCGGCGATGTCTTGCGTGTTGCCGACCAGCGCGTCGAAGTCGCGATAATTCTTCAGCTTGTAGTAGCCTCCGAGGCGCCCGACGCGCTTCCACGGGCCGGGCGGCGTCGCCTTCGCGGCGCGGTTCATCCAGGCGAGAATGATGCGCGCCCTATGTTCGCGGGCGAGCGCCGCGATGGCCGGCGTGGTGGTGAAGTCGAGATGCTTGGCGAACGGCAGCACGCGGGTCGGTACGCCGAAGCTCTCGAGTTCATTCTCGCGGCCAGCATGGGCGCGAATGGCCGCCGCTTGCGTAATGCCGGAGCGCCAGAACGCGCCGGTGAGGCTGACGAAATACGTCTCCGCGCCGCCGTTGACGGCTGAGCCAAGCGTTTGCACGAGGCTCATGCGAGGGCGGGGGGAGCTGTCATTGGGCGGGTCAGACATAGAGGGCGCAGGGCGTCCCCTCAACCGCCGCGACCGCATCACAGAACCCCGCTTCCCGGCCGAGGCCCCGCGAAAGCGGGGCGAGAGCCGGGACCGAGGGGCCACGATCGCGTCGCTTGCCCCTGGGTCCCGGCTCGCAGCCCGGCTCGAGGCCGGAGATGCGTCCGAGAGGCGTGGTGTGTTCGATGCGTGTTGGGAGCGGGGCGCTTTCTTTCTTTTTCGGTCCGCTCATGCGAACACCCGGCCCATGTCGATCATTACCGCTGCCGCCGCCGTCGCCGCCGGCCAGGACACCATCCGCGCTGAGGCGCGCTCGCTTGAAACCTTGGCGGACGCGCTTGCCGGCGCGTTGCAGGAGCCGTTCGTGCATGCGGCGCAGCTGCTGGCGGAGACCAAAGGCCGGGTGATCGTCTCCGGCATGGGCAAATCGGGGCACATCGCGCGCAAGATCGCGGCGACCTTGGCCTCGACCGGCACGCCGGCGCAGTTCGTCCATCCGGCCGAAGCCAGCCATGGCGATCTCGGCATGATCATGGAGAGCGATTGCGTGCTGGCGATCTCGCGCTCGGGCGAGACGGCGGAGCTGTCGGATTTGCTCTATCATTGTCGGCGCATCCACGTGCCGATCATCGGAATGACGTTCAAACCGGATTCGTCGCTGGCGAAAGCTTCGACCGCGGCTCTGGTGCTGCCCGAGTGCGGCGAAGCCAGCGAGGAAGCGCCGGCGCCGACGATCTCGACGACGATGTGTCTGGCGCTGGGCGATGCGCTGGCGGTGGCGCTCTTGAAGGCGCGCGGTTTCACGGCGGATCATTTTGGCGCGATCCATCCGGGCGGCAAACTCGGCGCGGCGCTGAAGCGTGTGCGCGACGTGATGCGCGTCGGCGAAGGCGATCCGCTGATTGGGCCGGAGACAAGCGTGCCGGACGTGATGCGCGCGATCAGTGCTGTCGGCATCGGCGCGGCGGGCGTCGTCGAGAACGGCAAGCTCATTGGGATCGTCACTGACGGCGACCTGCGCCGCAAGCTGACGCCGGAGATGTTCGCTAAGGATGCGCGCGCGATCATGACCGCCGATCCGATGACCATCGCGCCCGATGCGCCGCTCGTGGACGCCATCGCGATCATGAACGAAAACCGCATCACGCTGCTGTTCGCGGTGGTGGAGGGCAAGCCGGTGGGCGTGGTGCACATGCACGACCTGCTGGCGGCTGGTGTGCGTTAGTGTCGGACGGCGAGGAGATAGTCCTCTCTGCCCTGGGCGTTCGCTTCACACGCCGAACGACATGGACGATGCAGACCTTCTGGAATTCAGTGCGCACCGAAGGCGCGGAAACGATCAGTTATTCAATTGCGCTTGACGCTGAGGGAACGCCGATGGTGGCCCTCGGCGCCGACTATGTGGCTCAGCCTCAGGCGATACGCGATCAGGTCGGAAATGTAGAATTTTGGTGGTACGCGTTGCCCGAGCATCTTGAGATGATCAAGAAATTCACTGTTGATACGGTCGAGGGCAGTGGAACCAGTCTGATATCGTAGTCGCAGGCGCAATGAGGGCGGGGACGACATGAAGTTTGCTGCGAAATTATTGGTTGCTGCGTTGCTGCTTGTCGCGCCAGCGAGCGCGCAAACCCCAACAGCGTTCCCCGCCGCCGTCGAATCCTCCATCCAATCCGTGCTCCCGCGCATGATCGCCTGGCGCCGCGAATTCCATGAGCATCCGGAGCTGTCTTACGAAGAAGTGCGCACGGCGCGCGTCGTTGCGGCGCATCTGCGTTCGCTGCGGATGGACGTGCGCACGGGCGTTGCGCAGACGGGCGTCGTCGGCGTGTTGCGCGGCGGCCGCCCCGGGCCGGTGATTGCGCTGCGGGCCGATATGGACGCGCTGCCGGTGACGGAAGAGGGCGACCTGCCGTTCCGCTCGCGCGCGCGTGGGCGTTACAATGGCCAGGATGTGGGCATCATGCATGCGTGCGGGCACGATACGCACGTGGCCATTCTGATGGCGGCGGCGAGTGTGCTGGCGGCGCGGCGTGAGGAGATTGCGGGGACGATCATTTTCGTATTTCAGCCGTCGGAAGAAGGCGCGCCTCCCGGTGGGCTCGGCGGCGCGCGGCGGATGCTGGCGGAAAACGTGTTCGGCGATCTCGAGCCGGAGGTGATCTACGGGCTGCACGCGTGGCCAGTGGCGTCAGGCGCCATTACCATGGTCCCCGGTCCGTTCATGGCTGGCTCTGATCGTTTGGACATCACCGTCACCGGCAGCCAAACGCACGGCGCCCAGCCCCACGCCGGCATCGATCCGATCGTGGTCTCGTCGCAGATCATCAATGCGCTGCAGACCATCCCGTCGCGCCAGATGGATGCGGTGCGCTCGCCGGTGATCGTCACGATTGGGATGATCCAGGGCGGCGTGCGCTACAACATCATCCCGCAGACGGTGCAGATGCAGGGCACCATCCGCTATCTCAATCCCGAAACGCGCGAGGAGCTTTACGAGCGTATTCGGCGCACCGTGACTGAAACTGCCGCCGCCTCCGGGGCGACGGCGGCAGTCACCATAACCGAGAACGCGATCCCGACGGTCAATCCGCCGCCGCTATTGGCGCGCGCGCGCGGCGCCGCCGTCCGCGCGCTGGGGGAGGCGAACGTCCTCACCGGCCAGCCAGTGATGCCTGCGGAGGATTTCGCGTATTTTCAGCAGGCCGTGCCGGGCGTGTTTTTCTTCTATGGCGTCAACCCGCCCGGCGTCAGCGCCGAAGACGCCGCCCCCAACCACAATCCGCGCTTTTTCGTGCATGAGCCCGCTATGGAAACAGCGCTGCGGGCTATGGTCGCGATCTCGCTCGATCACGTGGGGGAGTAGCGATGAGGGGAATTTTGCTCGTCGTGGCCATGCTGCTGACAGGCGCCTGGCACAGCGAAGCTGAAGCGCAGGTGCTGCGCCAACAAGCCGAGTCGTGGGCTGAGCGGTGCAACAATGATGCGGGTGACTACAGCGTAGATGTCTCGGAGCGGGCGTGCACGGCGATTATCCGTTCTGACATCGCCACCAGCCCAGCTCGCGCCGCCGCGTATCACCGCCGCGGCACGATCGCTTTGGAACGCGGCGATCAGGCGCGCGCGATGGCCGATTTTACCCAGGCCGTGAACTTCAATCCCCATTTCACCGTCGCATTCATCAGCCGCGCCGCGCTGCACGAGACGCAAGGCGCGTTCGAGCAGGCTATCGCCGACTACGATCAAGTCATCCGTATCGCGCCGGATTTCGCGGCGGCTTACAACGCGCGTTGCTGGCTGCGCGCGCGCAGCGGACGCGATCTCGACTTGGGCCGCCGTGATTGTGATCGCGCGCTGGCAATGACTGACGGTGCGCCAGTGGTGTACGACAGCCGCGCCATGCTCAGCATGCGCGAAGAGCGGTATGAGGAGGCGTGGCGGGACTATGACGCCGCCATCCAGGCCGATGAAACGAGCGCTCATTCGCGCTATGGCCGCGGCGTCGCGGCTATGAGGCTCGGGCGCGTGGAGGAAGCGCAAGGGGATCTGGCCGCGGCTCTGGCCGCCGACCCATCGCTCGCCGCGACCTATGTGACCTACGGAGTGACGCCCTAGCGGCGTCGACAGGCATTTTGCCTATTTCCAACCCGCGCGCCTTGGGCTTTTCTTGTGCGTCAGGCCGATTGATGTGGAGTTAGGGGGCCAGAATGCTTCGATTTTTGCTATTGGTGGCGGGCGCGCTAGCGCTCGCGCTGCCGGCGCAGGCGGATGTGATTTGGCGCACCTATGCGTTGCGGCAGTCGGAATGCGACAGTAGCGGCCTGGACCCGCAAGTCTCGATCCGCGGCTGCACCCTGATTATCCGCGGCAATAACGTGACCGGCGAGCGGCGCGCCGCGGCGTATCGGCGGCGCGGGGATCACTATCGGTCGATCGATGATCACGATCGTGCGCTGCAGGATTATAGTGAGGCGATCAGTCTGAACACCGAGTCCGGCATCGTCTATTATCGCCGCGCTGAGCTGTTCCGGGCCCGCGGCGACTACCAAGCCGCGCTGGATGATTTCACCAACTTCGTGCGCTTGGAGCCCAATCGCATCGCCGGGTATCTCGGACGGTGCCGAACCTTGGCGACCATGCGCGAGCAACTCGATCGCGCCCGCGCCGATTGTGACGCGGCGCTCGAGCGGGCGCTGCCGGAGCATGTCCATTTAGTTCACAGCGCACGCGGCTACGTCGGCCTGCTAGAAGGTAATTTTTCTGCGGCTTGGGCCGATTACGACGCCGCCCTGACCCTCTCGCCGATGGATGCGAACGCTCAGTACGGGCGGGGTCTGGCGGCGCGCGCGCTTGGCCGCGCCGAGGAGGCTGCCCAGGATTTGGCGGCGGCGCTGCGCTTGGAGGCAGACGCCGCCGACGGGTTCGAGGCGGTCGAGACCGCGCCTTAGAGTTGCGTTTTTCTTGACTCTCCCGTCGGGGGAAGGCGTTATGCGGTTCGGACTTGACGGTCGAGACGACCCGACCGCGCGCTCATTTGCGCCGGCTTCGTTCTTCCCGGTCCACCCGCGCGCCGCCCTGGCGCTCGGTGCTTCGAGGAGTGGAGACGATGGCGACTGGTACTGTGAAGTGGTTCAACATGGCGAAGGGCTTCGGCTTCATCGCTCCCGATGGCGGCGGCCAAGACGTGTTTGTGCACGTTAGCGCGGTCGAGCGTTCGGGCCTGACGGGTCTGCGCGAAGGCCAAGCGGTCAGCTTCGATGTCGAAAATGACCCGCGCAAAAACAAGCCGTCTGCGGTGAATATCAAACCGGTCTGATCGTTCAGCCGAAACTGTTGTAGTTTTGATCGCCGTGCGGTTTGACCGTGCGGCGATTCTGTTTTTCCGGGAGACCATCATGACCGCCCCATTCCGCCTCTATGGCGCGGAGCTTTCGCCGTACTCGGTGAAGGTGCGTTCCTACCTGCGCTATAAGGGCGTCGAGTTCGAATGGCTGCCGCGCACCAACGCGCGTCAAGAAGAGTTCCTGCGGTACGCCAAGCTGCCGCTGATCCCGGTGCTGGTCGATGCCGACGAGCAGGCGCTGCAGGATTCCACGCCGATCATCGAGCGTTTGGACCAGCAATTTCCCGAGCCCTCGATCACACCGGAAGAGCCGTCGCTGGCGTTCGTCTCGGCGCTGCTCGAGGACTATGCCGACGAGTGGCTCAACAAAGCGATGTTCCACTATCGCTGGAGCTACCCGGACGATCAGGAAAGCGCCGCGCGCCGCATCGCCGATGCGATTTTTGAAGGCGCCGAAAAGCCTGACGGCATCGAGGACAATGTCCGCACTCGCATGGTTGGCCGGCTCTATCATGTCGGCTCGTCGCCTGAGACGGCGGCGCTGATCGAGGGCTCGTTCACGCGTCTTCTCGGCGTGCTGGAAAAGATGCTGGCGAAGCGCCCGTATTTGTTCGGCGGCCGCCCGAGCCTCGCCGATTTCGGTCTCGCCGGCCAATTGGCGCAGCTGCAGTCCGACCCGACGCCCGGCGCCATCATCAAAGCGCATGCGCCGAAGGTCGAGAAATGGCTGAAGCGCATGGAGAACCCGAAGGCCGAAGGCGCTTTCGCCTCGCTCGATGATGTGCGCGACGACTTGGTTGAGTTGCTGCGCGACGAAGTCGCTGGCGCTTATCTCGTCTGGATGGCCGCCAATGCGCGCGCGGTTGCTGACGATGCGGCCGGCGTTACGGCTGACATCGCCGGCACGACGTTCACGCAGAAGCCCCAACGCTACGCCGCCAAGGCCTTCTCGGAGCTGCAACGCAAACGCCAAGCGGTCGAAGACGCCGCGCTCGCCGCGTTGCTGCAGGAGACCGGCTGCGATGCGTTTTTGAGCGCCGCGCGTGAGGAAGAGGAAAGCGAAGAGGGCGACGACGGGGACGAGGATTAAGCGCGCGCTTTATATGGGTGCGCTTACCCCTCGCACGCCGCTTTGAAAGCGTAGCCCACTTCTTCAACGCAATCCGGCCACACGTCAGTCTCGCGCCAGTAGCGGGCGAGGCCCAGGCGGGCGCAGAGCTTGGCGAAATCCGGGTCGCCGCGCAGCGGGCGGGTTTGATCGATGAACAGCAAAGCGGTTTCGTAGCCGATGTGCGGGCGCGTCGTTTCCAATGCGCCAGCGCGCCAGGCATCGACGTTGTCGAGCGCCTCGCCGAAAATGCCGAGCGCCGGGCCGGTGAAGCCGAGCACTGAAAGCGCGACCGCGAGATCGAGCGCCGCCGCTGGCTCGGCTTCGGCCATGGCGGTGAAGTCTTGGCCGAGCTGCATGAACGCTTCGGGAGAGGGCGCCATCATCAGCTGCTGCATACGCTCGCCAGCTTTGTACGAGGCGCTGTCCACTAGGCCGGGGATCAGCCGCGCGCCATCGGCGCGCAACGTCTCAGCCGTGGCGAAGTCGCCGTCGAGCGCCGCTGTGTTGAGGCGCATGAACCAGACGAAAACATTGTCGGCGTAGCGCCGCGCCGCTTCCTCGAGGATGCGGCGGCCGTCTTCCTTCGAGACTTTCGACCAAACGTTATAGCCGTGAAACGCCGCCAGCATCGGATCGAGCGGATCAAGCTCGAACGCCCGCGCTTGCTGCGCGTAGCCGGCCAGCACGCGGCCGGTGGAGACTAGGAATTGGCCGTGCCGAAACAGCAGGTGCGGGTTGTTCGGCTCGACCGCGAGCGCCTTCTCGATCAGCGCTTCGCGCTCACGCCAGCGGCCGAAAAACTCGCCCTCCAGCGCCGCCAACACGGCGTAAGCCTCGCCCATGGACGGATCGGCGCCGAGCGCGCGCTCAGCAGCGTCCTTGGCGTCCTCAACCAGCCGCGCGCGATCGGCGCGGGAGAGGCGCAGCACTTCCAGCTTCGCCGTCGCCAACGCCGCCCAAGCGCGGGCGAAGTCCGGCGCCTCGCGGACAATGCGTTCGAGCGCGGCGGCCGCGGATTGAATGCAGGCGATGGCGCCGGTGCGCATCCACTCGCGCGCTTCGAAATAGGAGTCCGACAGGGCCGCCGTGAGCTTCGGCGCGCGCACGCGCTGGGCTTCGCCGAGGGTCACCGCCAGCGCTTTCGCCACCTCGGCGGCGATCTCCGCTTGCAGTGCGAACGCGTCGGCAAGATCGCGGTCGTAGCGCTCGGACCATAGCACGACGCCGGTCTCCGCCTCGGTGAGGTGGGCGGCGATGCGGACGCGGTCGTCCATGCGCCGCACCGAGCCGTCGAGCAGGTGGGTGGCGTGCAGCGCTTTGGCCGCGCGCGACTTATCGCGGCCGCGGAAAGCGAAGCTCGACGTGGAGCCAATGACCCTGAGGCCGGCGACGCGCGAGACGGTGTAGAGGATTTCCTCCGAAACCCCGTCCGCCAGCGTCCGGGTGGCGCGGTCGCGCGCGGGTGTTTCGAAGGCGAGCACCGCCAGCACGGGCGTTGCCGTATGTGCTTTCACCGCGGCGCCCGAGGGGTCGAGCGCGAACACATTGATCAGCGTTCGCATTTTCGCGAGCTTGATCTTGCCACGCGGATTGAGGCGCGCCGCTAGGTGCGGGGCGGTGTTGTCGCGCACGATCTCGGAGACGAGGATCGTCGCGGCCGCCGCTTCGGCTTGCAGGCGCGCGGCGATGTTGACGCCGTGGCCAAGCAGATCGCCGTTTGCGGCCTGCGTGACTTCGCCCAAATGAACGCCGAACCGCAGCTTCGCTTCGATCTCCGCTTCGCACAGTGCGATCGCGGCTTCGAGCGCATCGGTGGCGCTGGCGAATTCCATCATCACGCCGTCACCGGCGGTGTTGAAAATGCGCCCGCCGTGCCGCGTCGCCGCAGCGTCGGCGCGTTGGCGGACGCGGGCAACGTGATCCAAAGCCGCCGCCGCATCGCGTTCAGCGAGGGCGGAGAAGCCGGCGATGTCCACCGAGACGATGGCCGCTAATTTGCGCGAGGCTTCGGGCATGATCGCGAACCATTAGCACATCGCAGTGGCGGCGACCTTTCAGAATTGCAAGGTTAGGCTGCGGATCGGCGTTCGGGCTTAGGCGGCGGTCAAATATGCGGCCGGCGGGTCTAGACGCCGTCTGCCGCCGCGCTGGAGCTTGCGCTGCTCGTGCAGTGAGGCTGGGACGTTGAGCACATAAGTGCAGCCGCGCCCCTCGTTGGCCGTGACTTCAAAGCTGCCGCCGAGCAACTCCAGCAGCTTGCGGGTAACGGCGATGCCGAGGCGCGCACCGGAGAGGCGCTCGTCGTCCTCGCGCAGGAACGGCTCGGAGAGGCCAGCGATCTGCGCTTCGTTGAGGGATGGGCCGCAATCGGTGATCTCGAAGTGCAGCATGTCGAGCGTGTCGACATGCTGGCGCTCGGCGCGCAGCGTCAACGTCCCGCCCTGGGAACGGCGGGTGGCGTGGGTGAGCACGTTCAAAAGACACTGACGCAGACGGCCTTGATCGGTGCGCGCTGATCCCAGGTCCGTTGGCGCGATAACCGTGAGCACGGCGTTATGGGCCAGCGCGCTGGGGCGGGCAGCTGCGGCGGCGCTAAGATACACTTCCTCAACATCGAAGGCTTCGACCGCGAGTTCTAGGCGATCAGCTTCGATCCGCGAGAGATCGAGCAATTCGGTGATGAGCGCCAACATGTTGCGCGCGGCGGTGGTGATGCGGTGAAGGTCGTTGCGGGCACTGGTGTCGCCGCGATCTGCGAGATCCTCGTCGATCAGATCGGCGTAGCCGATGACGTCGTTAAGCGGCGTGCGCAGCTCGAAACTGATGTTCGCCAGAAAGTCGGATTTCATTCGGTTGGCGGCGGCGGCGGATTCGCGCTCCAGCAGTGCTTCACGCGCGCGCTGGTCGGCTTCGCCGAGGCGGTGGGTGAGATCGTTGTATGCTTCGGTCAGCTTCGCGATGGCGTCGCCGCCGGCGTCGGCAGGGAGCGGGGTGATCGATCCGGACTGGGCGTTGAAGTGCTGTTCGATGCGCGCGATGCGCTTGATCAAGGCGCGGCGCACCAAGAACCAGAGCGCGCTTATGACGGCCGCAATGACAGCCGCGGCTGAGAGCAACGCGATGACGATGGCATTCGCGCCAATTGCGGACACGTGGCGCCCGCTGCGCGCCACGACGCCGCCGGCGACTTCGCCGTTAGGCGCGTGCAACGGGATCAGTGATCTAAGGTAGTCCGGCCCTTGTTCAATCCCGGCTTCAAACCTGGACATTTGCTGGCCAGGGCGAAGGACTTCGAGGCCGAGCTGGGTCTGCGCTTCGAGCCTGTCCGCATCAATGCGGCGCCCAAACACGACGTAACCGCGCGGCGGGCCTTGGCCGTCGGTGCGCGTCGCGCGCGTGGCCACGTACATGATCGGGCCAAGGCTGGCGGTCCAGAGCGCGCCCTCGACAAGAGCTTGGTCTGGCATCTCACGCGCTGCGCTTAGGATTTCTGCGCGGATCGCCGGCATGGCGTCTACGGCGCCTTCCTCGGTAATCTGCTTCGACCAGAGCGTACGGCCACTGTCGTCGAAATAGATCGCCAGATCGACGCCGTAGCTTCTGAGCCAGTCGGTGTCGGCAAAATTGTCGGCCACGTAGTCCGGGTAGTCGCCGTTAATGAAGGAGTAGGTCTCGTCCCAGGTGGCGTAGTCGACGACGCGGGTGCGCAGGTCGTCGGTAAGCGCCGCCAGGGTGGCCTCCACCCGGGCGCGATCCAGTTGGTGCGTCGCGATGTCTTGACGTTCAAACGTCGGACGCACGGCGATTTCCAGGATGAACCAGGTGCCGCCAAACAAGGCCGCAAACACGATCAGCAAGACCGTGGCAGTTTTGGAAGCGATCGACATGTTGAGCGCAGCGTACGCGCGCAGTCTTAAGCGAGGGCCTGAGGAACGCGGTTAATCAGCCATAAACCTCAGCAAAAAACGGCATAGGCCGCAGGCCATGAAAAACGGCGCGCGCCTGGGGGGACGCGCGCCGTCTGCTCTTAGGAGGCTCTCTGTCGGAGGGGAGGGTCAGAGAGCCCAGTACTCGCCGCGCGGCAGCGGGGGGAGGGGATGTGCCGCGCGGCGAGGGGAAGCGGAGATTAGGCCGCTTCTGTCTCGTCGTTCGCCACCGCGTCGATCACCTTGGTTTTCACCCTCGGTGCGGCGGTAGCGCTGATTTCAATCTTGCGGGGCTTCAGGATCTCCGGAAGCTCGCGCACCAGATCGATCGTCAGCAGGCCGTTCTCCAATTTGGCGCCCGCGACCCGGACGTGGTCGGCGAGGCCGAAGCGGCGCTCAAAGCTGCGCTCGGCGATGCCGCGATGGAGAAAGTTGCGTTGCTCGGCCGGCTTGCGCTGGCCGGTGACGAGCAGAGAGTTCTGCTTGAACTCGATGGTGAGATCGTCTTGCGAGAAGCCGGCGACGGCGAGCTCGATTCGGAAGTCGTCTTCGCCGATCTGCTCGACGTTAAAGGGCGGATAGCCAGGCGCTGCGTCGAGACGCGCGGCTTGGTCCATCAGGCTCGCGATGCGGTCGAAGCCGACCAGCGTGCGGTAAAGGGGATTTAGTTCGTTGGTAGCCATGCGTTTGTCCTCCTCAAGCGACAATCAGGCGCTCCTTGCGGAGCTGGGTTTTGCCGATATTTCCACCCCCGAAGGCGGCGGGCGTACCGGCTGCACGGCCTCCAAAGAGCGTCGTGCCCTGATCATTTGGGAAGCGCCTCCGGCGGTTCAAGAGGCGTTGTTTTGACAATATTAGGCGTTCCCACTTAGCCCTCCGCCATGGTCCACCTCACCCGCCGCCACGCCACGCTCGCCCTCGCCGCAAGCCTTGCCGCTTGCGGGCGTGGCAGCGACGCTGACGCGCCGCCCGAGGGGTCGCTGGCTTGGGCGATCGCCGGCTATTGGCGGATCGAGCCCGAGCGCGACGAATGGCGCCATCCGCTGCAGTCGCTGCTTTTCTGGGGCCTCGAGGGCGACATGAGCGTGCTCGAAGTGTTGCCTGGTCGCGGCTGGTACACGGCAATCCTCGCGCCATTCTTAGCCGCAAATGGCGGGCGTCTCACGTGCGCGAGTTTCGATCCGCGCAGTCCATCGCTAGCGCAACGCGAAACGCTCGCGGCGTGGGAAGCACGCTTTTTGCGCGATCCGGAGCTGTTCGGCGAAATCGCGCGCACACTGGTGAGATCGGGCGCGCCGCTTGCGCCGCCAAACAGCATCGATCTCGCCATTCTCGCCAATAATGTTCACACGCTAATGGCCGAAGGCATTGCCGAAGCGGTGTTTCGCGGCGTCGCCGCGGCGCTGAAGCCTGGCGGCGCGTTTGGTGTCGAGCAGCACCGCGCTGCTTCGTCCGGCTTGCAGGATCCGCTGGCTGGCGCCGGTTATGTGCAGGAGGCGTACGTCAAAGCGCTGGCGCAGGAGGCTGGGCTCGAATTCGTCGCGGCCAGCGATCTCAACGCCAACCCGCGCGACACCCGCGACCACCCGTTCGGCGTGTGGACGCTGCCGCCGACCTTGCGTACTTCGCCCCTCGGCCGCCCGGACGATCCGCGCTTCGACACCTCGCCGTTCGAAGCTATCGGAGAGAGCGACCGGATGACGCTAAAATTCCGCAAGTCCGGCTCGCCTGCCGCCACGGCGCCCGCGGAACAGCGGGATTCGCGCCGGTGACGCCGCGGTCACCCTTGCAGGCTCACGCGCCCTGGTGTGTAACGTGCCCAGGCTAAGTCCGGAGGAACGCACCAATGACGTACGACGAAATTCTGACCCGCTTCAAAGATGGCGCCGTGGTTGTGCCGGGCAAAAAAGTGAAGTTCGACTTCGGCGACGCTGGCAAGATCTATCTCGATGGCGTCGGCAACACCGTGTCCAACGAAGATGCCGCCGCCGACACCACCATTAAGGTGAAGCTCGAAGATTTCGTCGGCATGGCCCAAGGCACTCTCGATCCGACCGCCGCGTTCATGCAGGGCAAGCTCCGCGTTGAAGGCGACATGGGCGTCGCCATGCAGCTGCAAAGCGTCATGGCGAAGCTGCGCGGCTAAGTGGGATGAGCTTCGTCCGCGTCCCAGGCAACGACAGCCCAGAGGGCGCGGAGGAGCATTGGCTCGAGGGCCGCGGCGGTGTGAAGGTGCGCGTGGTCACCGCACCGTCGATCGGTCCTGCGCGTGGGTCCGTGATCATCGCGCCCGGGCGCACCGAGTTCATCGAGAAGTATTTCGAGGTGATGCGTGAAGTCCAGGCGCGCGGATTTGCCGTGTTCTGCATCGACTGGCGCGGGCAGGGGCTCTCGGGCCGCGAAGTGGAGAATGGTCTTAAGGGCCACTTCGCCACCTTCGACGATCCGGTGAATGATCTCTCGACCGCTCTAAAACTGCTCGCCGCGAAACTGCCGCGTCCGCATATTGGCCTCGCTCACTCGATGGGCGGCGCCATTTTGCTGCGCGCGTTGCAAACACGGCGCGTTGAACTCGACGCCGCCGCTTTCACAGCGCCGATGTGGGGCGTCGTTGGTCTCAACGACATGGCCAAGAAGTATGCGCGGTTCATGACATCGCTCGGCGCCGGCGGCTCATTTGCGCCGAGCGTCGAGAAAAAATGGAAGCGCGAGAACTTCAAGAAGAACCCAGTCACGCATGACAAAGAACGGCACGCGCGGGCTCAAGGCTTGATCGCGGAAGAACCGCGTTTAGCGCTGGCTGGCCCCACGATCGGCTGGGTCGCCGCAGCGGCTGACGCGACCGAGTCGTTCATGCAGCCCGGGTCGCTCGCCCATTTGCGCATTCCAATCCTGGTCGCCACCGCCGGTGAGGAGCAACTCGTCGATAATGCCAGCCATCCGTTGGTAGTTGAGCAATTACCGGACGTACGCCACATCACCATCGCCGGCGCCAAGCATGAAATCTTGATGGAGACGGACGCTATCCGTGCCGAGTTCTGGGTGGCGTTCGACGAGCTGACTGAGCGCGTGGCGCCCGCTCGCGTTTAATCCACGGAGTGCTGTCATGGCCGGTGAATTGGTTCTCGTCACAGGCGGCAGCGGCTTTATCGGCGCGCACTGCATTCTGCACTTGCTGAAAGCTGGTTATCGCGTGCGCACCTCTGTGCGGTCGCTGTCGCGCGAGGCGGAAGTGCGCGCCATGCTACGCGAGGGCGGCGTCGAGGCGGGCGACCAGCTTTCGTTCGCGGCTGCCGATCTCACCAGCGACGCGGGCTGGCCGGAGGCCGTCGCCGGCTGCGCCTACGTGCTGCACGTTGCTTCGCCATTTCCGCCGGCTGTCCCTCAGCACGAGGACGACTTGATCATCCCCGCGCGCGAGGGCGCGCTGCGCGTGCTCAAAGCGTCGCGCGACGCCGGGGTCAAGCGCGTGGTGCTGACCTCGTCATTCGCCGCTATCGGCTACGGGCAAAAGCCGAAAGGCCGTCCGTTCAACGAAGAGGATTGGACTGATCCAGAGGGCGACGACGTGCGCGCCTATGTGAAGTCCAAAACGTTGGCGGAGAAAGCGGCGTGGGATTTCATCGCCAATGAGGGCGGCGCGCTCGAGCTTTCGGTGGTCAACCCGGTTGGCGTGTTCGGGCCGGTGCTCGGGCCCGATTACTCAACCTCGATCCTGCTGGTGCAGCGTTTGATGGACGGCGCCATGCCAGGCTGCCCGAAGCTTTATTTCGGCGCGGTCGACGTCCGCGATGTCGCCGACCTTCACCTGAAGTGCATGATCAACCCCGCCGCCAAGAGCGAACGCTTCCTGGCGGTGGCGGGAGACTTCCTCTCCGTCGCGCAGATTGGCCGTATCCTAAAGCGCCGGCTTGGCGCGGCGGCCAAGCGTGTGCCGACGATGGAGATTCCGGATTTCGTCGTTCGCCTCGCCGCCAAGCGCGATCCGGCGGTGCAGCAAATTTTGCCCGAGCTCGGCAAACGCAAGAACGGCTCCAACGCTAAGGCGCGGCGTGTGCTCGGCTGGCAGCCGCGCAGCAACGAAGAGTGCGTCGTCGCCACCGCGGAAAGCTTGATCCGGCTTGGTCTGCTCAAGGGTGGCCAAAAAAACGCCGCGTGAGTGTCGAAATGCCGGCGCGCCGCGCGTCAGTGCAGCGCGGGTCCTGAACTCGCGGCGAACACGGGGAGGCATCCGATGCAATATATGCTTTTGATCTATGGCGAAGAATCCGCTTGGGCCAAGCTGACGCCAGATCAGCTTTCCGCCGAGATGGGCGCGTACATGGCTTATTCTGAGGCTTTGGCCAAAGCCGGCGCGCTCGTCGCGGGCGACGAGCTGCAGCCGGTCGCGACGGCCAAAACCGTCAGCGTCAGCAACGGCAAGCAAACGGTCGTCGATGGCCCGTTCGCGGAGACGAAGGAAACGCTGGGCGGCTATTATCTCATCACCGTCGACAGCTTGGACGATGCGCTCGCCTGGGCGGCCAAATGCCCCGGCGCGCGCTATGGGCGTATCGAGGTGCGCCCCGTCGTTATGCGTTGAGCGCAGCTGCCGCCGCCGAGCGCGTCGCGCGTGAGAGTTACGGGCGCTTGCTTGCCCAGCTCGCCGCGCGCACGCGTGACGTGGCGGCTGCCGAGGACGCGCTCGCGGACGCTTTCGCCGCAGCGCTCTCGGCTTGGCCACGCGGGCAGGTACCGGACAATCCCGAAGCGTGGCTGTTCGCCGCCGCCAAACGCAAGCTGATCGACGCGGCTCGGCGCAAACGCACGGCGACGCAAAGTGAGCACCAAATCTTGCTCGGCATCGAGGAACTCGAAGCCGAGATGACCGCGCACGATGCGCCGGATCGCCGCCTCGGACTTATGTTCGCGTGCGCGCACCCGGCGATCGAGGACGCGGTGCGCACGCCGCTGATGCTGCAAGTTGTGCTCGGCTTTTCGGCCGAGCGGATCGCGGCTGCGTTTCTGGTCGAGCCAGCGGCGATGGGGCAGCGGCTGGTGCGCGCAAAGAAGAAAATCCGCGACGCCGGCATCGGCTTCGACGTACCGGAGCCGGCGGAGTGGCGGGCGCGCCTCGCTGCTGTGCTGGATGCAATTTACGCCGCCTACGGCGCCGGGTGGAGCGATCCGCTTGGCGCCGATCCTGAGCGGCGCGGTTTGGCGGAGGAGGCGGTGTGGCTCGCGCGCGTGCTTGTCGGCCAAGTGCGCGACGAGCCCGAAGCGCTCGGTTTGCTGGCGCTATTGCTGCATCTCGAAGCGCGCCGCCCGGCGCGGCGCGACGCTGACGGCCGCTTCGTGCCTCTGGACGAACAAGATGTCGGCCTGTGGCTGCGCGAGATGTTGCTTGAAGCCGAGACGATCCTTCGCGCCGCCAGCGCTGCGCAGCGTCCAGGCCGCTTTCAGCTGGAAGCTGCGATCCAGTCGGCGCACGCCACGCGCGCTTGGCGAGGCGAGGCGGATTGGGACGCAATCGTGCTGCTCTACGGGGCGCTCTCGGAGCTCACCGGCTCGCCAGTGGCGCGGCTGAATGCAGCGGCGGCGATCGCACGGCGCGATGGGCCGGAGGCGGGGTTGGCGGCGGCGGAAGATCTCGCCGCAAACTTTGGCGTTCTGCTGGACTACCAACCGTATTGGGCGCTGCGTGCTGATCTTTGCGCCAGGCTAGGCCGCGCTGAGGCGGCCCGCGCCGCTTACGACGAAGCCATCATCCGTGAAAGCGATGCGGCGGTGATCGCCTTTTTGAAGGTGCGCCGCAACTCTGTTTGAAACGTAGGTCGAAGCAGTGGGTGGCTGAACGTCGTCTCGGTGGCGGCGTATGGCCGCCATAGGAGCAAACGATGAAATACGCTGTGATTGTCTATGAAACCGCCGACGATTTTGCCGCCCGCGAGGACGAACGCTCAAAGACCTATTGGGATGGGCACGGCGCCTATTTCGGCGCGCTGCAGGCGGCGGGCATCTTCACCGGCGGCGCTGGCCTCAAGGCGCCGCATACGGCGACGACCGTGCGTCTGCGCGGCGGCGCCCGTCAGGTGGTGGATGGGCCTTATGCCGACATCAAGGAGCAGCTTGGCGGTTTCTACTTGATCGACGTCGAAAATCTCGACGCAGCCATGGCGTGGGCGGAGAAGTGTCCAGGCGCGGCCACCGGTGCGATCGAAGTGCGTCCGCTGGTCGAGATGAATCAGTCCTAGTTCGGATATACAGCAGCGAGTTCGGCGCGCGCGGCGGCGAACTCGCGCTGGAAGTCCGGGTCGGCGTGCAGGCGCGCGATGGCGGCGGCGGCGACGGTGCGGCCAGCCTCCACGTCGCTCGGATAATGCACGCCGCAAACGACGCGGCTCCAGGTGAAGTCGCGACCGCGGTCGATGATGGCGTCAGTGCGCGACGGGATTAGTTCTGCCAGCGCGAGCGCCCAAGCAAATCCGAGCGCCGCGTGTCCAGAAGGATAGGAGAAACTCGCTCGCAAAGCTGGCTCATCCGGAATGCATGGCGTGATCGAGCCGTCCGTCACGAACGGGCGCGGGCGGCGATGCACGTACTTCACCGGATCGCCGGCAAAGCCTGCCGCGCGGCCAGCGCGGGTGAGCACGGCGAGCGTCGCGGGCAGAGCGGCGCCGTTGAACTCCGGGCCGAGCACGGAGTCGAATGCGGCGAACGGATCGATGGCGTTGTCTTCCAGCGCTTGCGCGCGCCGCGCCTCCGTCCACGGCCCACGCACGATGGCGCGCTCGGCCAATTCGAGCGCGCCGCCAGTCTGCGGCGGCGCCGGAATGAACACGGTTGCGTCGACCTGCACCGCCGGATTGCGCGCGGGCGTGGCGGGGTGAACGACGGACGGCGCGACCGCTGCGGGAGGCGTCGTTGCTGGCGCGGATGCGCAAGCTGTCAGCGCCAATAGGGCGGCCAAAACCAAGATGCGCATGATGTCCCCCGGTCGTCTTCGTTGCAGCGCCGGCGCCACAGCTAGGCGATTTCGCCCCCGGCGCCTACGCGCGAGATTGTGGCAAGCGCCGCCGCAGCGTATTCCCCTACCGCGCGAGGACTGCGGGAGGAATACCATGAAAAAGCTGCTTATGGCCGCGTCGGCCCTAATCGCTATCACCGGCGTCGCCCACGCCCAAGACTGGTCCGGCCCCTACGTGGGCGCACAGCTCGGCGCCGGCGCGCGTGACACAACGTGGACCGACCTCGACAACGATTGGGTCGGCTTCAATGTGCTCGCCGACACGTCCGATAGTTCTGGCGTCGTTGTCGGTGGTTCGGTGGGCTACAATTGGCAATTCGGCGCCTTCGTGCTCGGCCTGCAGGGCGATCTCAGCTATGCTGATTTGTCTTCGACCGATGTCGGCGATCAGTGTGCGTGCGTCACCATCGACACCGACGTGAACTACCTGGCGACCGCGCGCGCCAATGCGGGCTTCGCGTTTGGAAAGTTTCTGCCGTACATAACGGCGGGCTACACGCTGACCGACCTTGAGAATTCCTGGACCGAAGCCGGCGACCCGACTGATTCGTGGGTCGGCGTCAGCAACGAAACCGCACTGACCTATGGCGTGGGCGTTCGCTATGCCTTCAGCGACACCTGGGCGTTCGGCATCGAAGCGCTACGCTACGATTTCGAGACTGAGACTTCTCAAAACGTCAACGGCTTTCGCATGGATATCGAGAACGAGGTCGATGTCGTGCAAGCGACGGCGGCGTTTCAGTTCTAAGCTAAATCACACCGCTAACTCAGAAGGCCGCTCCTGCTGGGGCGGCCTTTTTATTCCGCCCGCCGCAGCGCCTCGAGCGCGGCGTTCAGGAGCGCGAGGTCGCCGCCGATATTCAGACGTGTCGAAGAGAGTTCTGAAAATTGATAGCGCAAGTCTGCCATCACCTCCGGATCACGCCGCAGGGCTGCTGCCGCGGCGGCGATCTCGGCCTCGCTCACGCCTTCGAGTATGCATTCTGTGCTGAATCCGAGGAAGAGGCCGGTGTCATCGCGCGCATCGCTGCAACCTTTGCGGATGGCGTCTTGAACTTCAAACGAAATGGTTCGGCGCACGGTCATCCGATAGGGCGACCTCATCAGCACCTCGCGCGCGTCGATCGAGGTGTCGACACTGAAATAGATTCCCAACAGCGTGGCCGCGTCCGTCGGTAGAAGGCCGATATCGCCGGATGATACAATTTCGTCCCAGGTGGCGCGCGTGGAGGCGGCATAGGAATACTCGGTCGCGCGATAGGCGTTAACGACGAGGGCGCGTGGGTCCGGCGACGCTTGTCGCAGCAGCGCGTTCGTCTGCACTGCGCCTTCATACACGGCGTCATAGTAGAGGAGGCCTTGGCGCCGGTTCTCTAAGTCGCCCTCGACGTCGGCGATAAGCCGCTGCACGTAGGCTTCGCCGCGCCGCGCATCGGCTTGTCGCGCGGCCCAGTCATTGACCTGCAAGCCGACCAGCACGCCGACCACGACGATGACGAAGTCGATCCCAATCGCGGTCCATTCCTGCTTGCGGAAATGCGCGATGATACGGCGTAACAGCATGTGGCCCCCTAAGGGCGCATCTAGGCGTAGCGCGGTGCGGGTGACAACATCCCGTTGAATATCCGCAGGTTGGGCGCGTGCAGCTCTGCCGCGAAAGCGGCCAGGCTCCGATTTTGGCCAAGGCTTTTATTTTGAGGTATGGTGGCCGCGTGAGGAGCGGAGGGCGAAATGAGCGGGCCATCTAACGCACCGCGCGGCGGCCGTTCGGGCTTCTGGCGCCCGAGCGTTGTGTTCGCCGTCATCGCCGTTGGCTACGCGGGATACACGGCCATCCGCCCCGAGCCGGAGGCGCCGCCAGAGGCGCCGATGCTCGCCCATGCCGCTGTTGTCTCCGAGTTCTCTGGTGTCGCCACCATCAGTGATGGCGACACGCTCCGGATCGGCGATCGACGCATTCAGCTCGACGGAATTATCACGCCGCAACAGCGCATGCGATGCGGGAGCGTTCACGTGTATCGGGAGGCCACTGATGCGCTGCGCGAAGCTACTCGCTCGCAGGACGTGGTGTGTCGGATTAGCGATCTGCCGGCGGCCAACGGGCACGACGTGGCGCGGTGCGAAGTCGAGGGCGCCAGCCTCAACGAATACATGGTTGCCTCGGGCTGGGCGCGGGCTGGCGACAGTGCGTACTCGGAAGCAGAGGCCGCCGCGCGCGCCGCGCGTCGCGGCGTGTGGGGGCTGTCGTGCCCGGCCGATCTTTGGAGCGGCACGCGGCTCTCGAACTAGGTCGCTTCGCGCTGTCGGAAGCGCCGCCTCTGGATCGTCCTTCGAGCGATCGAGGAGAAACCCATGACCATTACCATCACTGCGTTTGCAAACTCGCCCGATCGCGGCCGCGGGCTGGCGCGCGACATGCGGGTGCGCTGGGCGCTGGAAGAAGTGGGGCAGCCGTACGAGGTGCGGCTGGTCCCGTGGGAGAAGTTCAAGGAGGAGGCGCATCTGGCGCGAAATCCGTTCGGGCAAATCCCGACGTATGAGGAGGGCGATCTCACTCTGTTTGAGTCTGGCGCGATCGTGCTTCACATCGCAGAGCGCTTTCCGGGTCTGCTGCCGGCTGACGCCAACGCACGCGCGCGCGTAATCATGTGGATGTTCGCGGCGCTAAGCACGGTGGAGCCGCCGATCGTCGATGCCGACATCGTAGAGTACGCTGAACGCGGCAAGAGCTGGCAGGGCGAGCGCAGAGCGATGGTCAATGAGCGTATCCGCGGACGGTTGAGCGAACTCTCCGCGCGCCTGGGTGACTCCGATTGGCTCGACGGCGACTTCAGCGGCGCTGATATATTGATGGTGCATACGCTGCGGCGATTGGAGGGCTCGGGGATTTTGGAAGAATACCCCAATCTCGCCGCCTACATCGCCCGCGCCGAAACGCGGCCTGCTTACAAGCGTGCATTCGCGGCGCAGCGCGCGGTGTGGGAAGCTGCCGCGACTTAGCGCGCGCCATCCGCCTCAGGCGCCATCCGCAGGCTGACGTAGTAATCTCGCATGAAGTTATCGTCGAGACCGGTCACGATTGGGCCGGCGACGTCCATCATGTCAGTGCCTTGCCAACCAGGCGCCTGCGCCGCGAACCATCTCTTCCCGAAGTGGCTGCCGAAATAGAAGGGCGCCGTGTTGCGGATAAGGCGCTCCACTTCTGCCCGCGTACGCAAGCCGGATCGCTCCATTTGAAACCCGTTGTCCCACTGCAGGAGCAAGGACACCATCACAGCTTCGTTCATCCTGATGTCGATGTCCGTCATGGTCTCGGGGGCCATGTAACTTTTCACCCAGGCGGCCGATTGCTCGGGCTGCGCGAGATGAAGCTCGGTGTTGACCATGAGCTCGTTCAGCGCGCCTTCGGTTGCAACACGCGTGAGCGCTTCGTTCTGGCGGATTTCAACAATGAGGATGATCAAGCCAAGCACGACGCCAATATTGGCGCCAAGCGTCAGCCAGCGGCCAATGCGATCGACACGGGCCTCGCGGGCGGTGGGGGAGGGTGTAGGTTCGGCGCTCTGCGCGGCGTTTTCAGTTTGGCTCATCGTGCTAGCCTATCTTAGTGAGGGCGACGGCGGATAGAGTTTTTGGGACGCGGCGGAGGTCGGTCGAATGGCGAAACTCGTTTTCGGAATGAACGTGTCGCTGGACGGCTATGTCGATCACGACAAGTTCGCGCCAGACCCGGTGTTGTTCAGGTATTTCATCGAGCAGACGCGCAACACGGCGGGCAGCATCTATGGGCGCGGCTTGTACGAGCTGATGCGCTATTGGGATGGCGATGAGTGGGATCAGGATAGTCGAACTCTGGACGATTTGCGCGCCTTCGCGGAAGCGTGGCGGGCGATGCCGAAATGGGTGGTGTCGCGCTCGTTAAAGAAGGTTGGTCCGAACGCGACGTTGATCGGCGACGATTTCGAGGCGGCGGTGCGCAAGCTGAAGGCTGAGGTCGATGGCGAGATCGAAGTGGGTGGACCAAAGCTTGCGGCAAGCTTAGGCAACCTTGGGCTGATTGATGAGTATCACCTCTTTCTGCATCCGGCGGTCCTTGGGAGGGGCAGTCCATTCTTTGCCGACGTGCAGCCAAAGCTGCATTTTGTAGCGAGCGAGCGGATTGGTGAGAGCGCACTACGGCTGACGTACGCGCCGGCGTGATCGCCGGCTCGACTTCCATCCGCGATGAGATATGCCGGGCGCATGGGTAGGCTTTTTCGGATCAGTCTCGCGGCGATCGTTGCGCTCGCGCTTTGGGCGTCGTTCGTCGTCATTGGCGCGCGCGAGGGGTGGTGGCGGCCGATGCCGGCGGCGCAGGGCGACACGGCGGGCTTTATGCGGTGGGCCGAAGGTCGCTACGCGGCGGAGTCGCGGGGCAACGTCGCCATCGTGCTGCTTGATGATGGCGAGGCCGTGCAAACCTATTTTGCCTCGCATGGACGCACGGTCGATAGCGACTCGCTTTTCCAAGTCGCCTCGGTGAGCAAGTGGCTGACGGCGTGGGGCGTGATGACCCTGGTGGAGCAGGGACACATCGATCTCGATGCGCCGGTCTCACGCTATCTCACGCGCTGGCGATTGCCGCCGAGCGAGTTCGACAACGACGAGGTTACGGTGCGTAGGTTGCTCAGCCACACGAGCGGGCTGACCGACGGTTTGGGGTTCTTGGGGTTCACGCCCGATCAAACGCTCCCGTCCATCGAGCAGGAGCTCACGGAAACGACGGACGCGATGACAAGCGCCGACGGCATCGTGCGCGTCGGCGCGCGCCCGGATGCGACGTGGCGCTATTCAGGCGGCGGCTATCTCATTCTGCAGTTGGTCATCGAAGAGGTGACGGGCCAAGTCTTCAACGATTACATGCGCGGCGCCGTTTTCGCGCCGCTCGGGATGGATGGGTCGACGTTCGTCGATCCTGATCCCGATCGCCTGGTGGAGTTCTATGCGGCGGATGGGTCCGAGGCGATCCACTATCGTTTCGCCGCGACCGGCGCCGCGTCGCTCTACACCTCCGCCGACGACATGACGCGTTTCTTGCAGGCGCATGTCGGCGGGCGTGATGCAGCTCCGCCAGGGCGCGGCGTTCTTGGCCCTGAAACGTTGGAAGAGATGCGCGCGCCGCACGCGTATCTTGCTGGCATGCCGGTCTGGGGCTTGGGCGCAACGTTGTACGCACCGAACGGCGCCGGCAGCTTCATCATCGGCCACGACGGCGGCAACTTCCCCGCCATCAACACCACCGCCCGCCTCGACCCCGCAACCGGCGACGGAATCATCGTGCTCGCAACCGGCAGCCCCAGCCTGGCGAGCGAAATCGGCGGGGCGTGGACGTACTGGCAGTCGGGCATCGTTGGCCTCGACACGCTGGCGCTGTTCGACTTTCGCGGGATTTTGATTTTGTTCGCGGCGGGGGCGTTGGCGATTTTGGTTGGCGCGGTTGGGTTTGGATGGTTCGGGCGGAGGCGCTTGAGACCGCGCACTTGAACCCTCTCCCCGAGAGGGGAGAGGGCAGGGTGAGGGGCGGCGCAGGTGGTGGACGTTTGAGTGCGAGGCCACGCTGGCAAGTCGACTGACTTCCGAGTTCCACCCTCACCCCAACCCTCTCCCTCCCAAAGGAGGGAGAGGGAGCGATGGTGCTACATGCCGTGATGCCGCGCGATCTCTTCCTCGCTGAGCCGCAGGAAGCGCGCTGCGTTGTTGTAGAGGATGTCGCGTTTTTGCTCCGGCGTGAGAAACGGCGCGTCTTCGATGGCGGCGATGGCGGGTTCGATCACGCCGGGCCAAATCATTTGATCGGAGCCGAACATGATGCGATCGCCGTAGCCGGCTTCAACGAGGTCGCGGAGGTAGGCGTAGAACGCGGCGCGTGGCTCGGTGTAGTCGATGCTGGCGACATCGACGTAGACGTGCGGGTAGTTGAATAGGAGCGCGCGCAGATCGTCGATCAGCGGATAGCCGGCGTGCATGATATAAACCTGCAAGCGCGGGTGGCGGACGAGAACTTCTTCCAGGCCGAGCGCGCTGGAATTGCGGGCGCGATAGCCGGGTGAAGCATAAGGCTCGGCCGGGCCGCCGGGGCCGAGGTGGATGCCGACGGGGATGTCGAGCTCTTCGGCCAGCGCCCAGTAGGGTTCGAGGCGCGGATCGCTCGGCGTCACGCCTTCGTATTGCGCCATGATCTCGCCGAGCACCTGGAAGCCGCCGCGTTCGAACAACGCGCGCACTTCAGCGGGCGTGCGGGTGTTGACGTGCGGATTGCTGGCATCGGCGCCGATGCGGAGATCGAGGCCGGGGATGATGCGGTCGGGTGCTGCGGCGCGCCATGTCGCCATCAAATCCGGCTCGCCGCTGACCATGCCAATAATATTGCGCCGCTCCATGATCGCGATGGTTTCGCGCATGACGGCGTCGTCGGTCGCCGCCGCTGGGATGGGGTTCTCGCAGGGCGGGAAGATCGCGAAAGCGAACTCGCTCGGATCAGCCGCATCGCTGCGCGGCATCACTTGAAACGGCGCACACATCGGCGGCGGATTGGGGCCGGCGTAGTCGGCGTGACGCGCATGCAGGTGCATGTCGATGATGGGGAGGCGCCCAGTTGCCGGCGAGGGGGCGGGGGTACAGGCGGCGAGTGCGAGGAGCGCGAAGGCGGTAAATCTCATCGCGGCAACTTAACGCCGGACAGGATGTGTCGGATAGATTTTTCCACCCTTATTTGCGATGGCGATGGTCAGGCAGAGACTAGCGGGCAAGAGGCCGAGGGGTTAGACAGAGTCTTCCATGTGCGGGGAAGTCTTTGAGATGCGCGGTCTGGCCACCATCCTGTTTCTCATTGCGTTTCCGTTGTCGAACGCCGCCGCGCAGGAGCAAACGCCGGCTGATCCAGTCACAGAACTCGCCAATCGATACATAGCCGATGCAAATGCGTCGGAGATATTTATGGCCGATATCAGCCCGGAGGCGCCGCGCCCGCGTGTGCGCCATCAAGCGAGCGGGATGCTATGTACGTTGAGCAGTCAGTTCACGGCGGCGCGCTTGCGCGTCGTGGAGACAGAAGCGCCGCGCGGCGATGAGGTCGTTTGCTCGACGTCGAATGAGTGGATTGGTCAAGGGATCTACTTGAGGCGAATGGCGTCGCCTCTCACACTTGAGCAGGACATGGCGGCGTTTCAGTCCGAGGTTGTCGGATCGCGTGCGGATTTTCGCGTCGATACTTCCGCGCCCGCGCTCACCGCAGCTGCTGGGGTTGAGGAGCAGACGCTCGCCCTCGGAAATGGACGCACGTGGTCATACTTGCGCGTGGCGCACATCAATGGTTGGAGCGTGAGAATGCGTATCTCCGCCCAACAAGGAGCGGTGCCGCTCCTGATCCCGCAGGCCAACCGTGAGTGGGCGGCGACTGTTCAGAGTTTGCTTGAACACACGCCCTAACAAAAGGCCGCGCCCTTCCGAGCGCGGCCTTCGTGTTTCTGCGTTGGCAGTTCGCTCACGCGAACAACTTCGCCCAATTCCGCGCTTCGCGTTTGCGCCAGCCGCCGCGGTGATACGCGTCGCTGACGATGATCGGCGCGACGCTTGTCGCTTCCGCGAACACCATTTGCTCGTGCACGGTGCTGACTTTGCCCCAGCTTGCGGCTTCTTGCAGCGTTGAGGAGGAGCAGGCGCCGTCGCGGACGTCGGCGACAGTGATCTGCACCGCGTATTTGTGCACTTCGACGTCGTGGTGGCCGAGGATTTCGGCGCAGACGACGGTGTCTTGCGCGAAATTCTTCGGCACGCCGCCGCCGACCATGAAGAGGGCAGTGGTGCCGGCGGCGAGTTTGATCTCCGTCAGCTCACGGAAGTCGCCGCCGCTATCGATGGTGAGATACGGCTTGCCGGCTTTGCGGCGCTCGACCTGGTGCTTGACGATGCCGAAGCCGGCCGAGCAATCCGAGAACGCCGGCACGAAGATCGGCACGCCCTTTTCGTAGGCGCGCTGAATCAGCGAGTCCTTCTTCTTGGCGTTGCCGGCGGCCAGCCACTTGCCGAGCTCATAGATGAACTCGCGCGACGTGTAGGGGCGCGGCTCGAGCATCTCGCAGATCTCGTAGATCGTGCCGTCGACGTTCTGCAGCTCTTCTTCGTCGATGTAGGTATCGTAGATGCGGTCGATGTAGAGCGAGCGCAAAGTGTTGTCGTCCGGGATTTCCTTGGCTTGGTAGTGCTTGAAGCCGAGGGCTTCGAGGAAGTCCATATCGATGATGCAGGCGCCGGTGGCGACGATGGCGTCGGCCATGTTGTACTCGACCATGTCGCGCCAGACGTGCAAGCAGCCGCCCGCGCCGGTGGAGCCGGCCATGATCAGCCAAGTCGAGCAGCTCTGATCCTCGAGCGCCATGTTGAGGATGCCGGCGGCGCGCGCGGCGTCGCGGCTGGTGAAGCTCATCTTGCCCCACGCGTCGATGATCGGGCGCGCGTCGAACGACGCGATGTCGATGTGCTCGACCGGCGAGGAGAGAAGTTCCGCTTTGCGATTGGTGTCGATCTTGTCAGCCATTGGAGTGGGCTCCTATGGGCGGCGTCGTGCGTAACCAACCGCGCGGACGCTCCGCCGACACGCGATCAGCGCGTGCAGATAGGGCATTGCGGCGGGAATGCAAGAAATAATCGATAGCGCGGGACGCGCGGCGTCACAATTGCGGCGCAGTTCGAGCCATCGTCCGCGCGCGGAGGGATGGATCATGAAGCTTCTCGGACTGATCGCTGTTGTCGCGCTGGCGCTTGGCGGTTGTGCAACCGCGCCGCCCGATCCGGTCGCCGAAGGCGCGCGGCTCATGTCGGAACTGAAGCAAGCAAATGGCGGCGCCGCACTGGACGCACCGGCTGGCTTCTACGAAACCGGCGCAGCGAACGTCGGCGGCGCCGATGCAATTTACGAAGCGTGGGTCGATCTGCATGCGCTCCGCTCAGTAACGCGTTACACCATGGGGGATGTGACGCGCGCGCGCGGATTCGACGGGCAGACAGTCTGGTCGAGTGGCCCGGATGGCGCCGTGCGGACGGACGACTCGCCCGAAGGTTTGGCGAACGCGCGCCTCAGCGCGTATCTTTCAATCGGCGGCTACTACTATCCCGACCGCTTTCCAGCGCGCTTCGAATACAAGGGCCAACACGAGGCCGATGGCGTCCGTTACGACGTCGTGACGGCGACTCCGGAAGGTGCAACGCCAGTCGATCTGTGGCTCGACCTGCAAACGCATCGCTTACAGCGCATTTCCGGGATCGATGGCGGCGAGGCGTTCACCGGCATCGTCGAGCGATATCAAGTTGTCGACGGCGCGTGGATCGCGTTTCAGATTCGTCAGATCGCCGGCGGCCGCGAGGTGACGCTGCGCCTGAACTCGGTCGAGTTTGGCGCTGTTCCGGCCGAGCGCTTCGCGCCGCCGCATTAGGCAGCTTGTGTGTCAGCGTGCTTCGAGGTCCGCAGATGCATGAGAACCAGACGCCAGATCTGCAGCGCGCGGCGCGTGGCTTCGATGTGGTCTAGGTCCAAGCGCGGACAGAGCCCGCTCGCGAGCGCTCTGAAGCCGGCGAACGCGACCGCGATCTGCGCCACGGTTTGCAGCAATGCGAACACGTCGACGCTCGTCATGAAGCTGCCGAATGCGGCAAGGTCTGCAAGTGACATGAAGCCCCCCGGCTGTGGTTCCCAACACTCGCACGCTCCTCGCTCAGCTGGAAGCGTTCAGTCGATCTCGGGTTGCCGCGCGCGATGTCGGCTGGCAATCATCTGCCGTTCATCGGCGGACCAGAAACGTGTGCGCCATACATCTGCGGGAGCACACCCATGAGTGACGCCAACCAGTCCGCCGTCGCGCAGCGACAGAAGGGCTTCCTCGGCTTCGTTGAAAAGGTCGGCAATCTCCTGCCCGACCCGATCATGATCTTCGTTTACCTGATCGTGATCCTGATGGTGCTCTCGGCCATTGGCTCGGCCATGGGGTGGTCGGCGTCGCTCTCGTATCCGGGCGAGGAGGCGCCCGAGGGCGGCGTGCTGGAAAATGGCGTGCTGACCTATACCGCTGTGTCGCTGTTCTCCGAAGCCAACATCTCGCGCCTGCTCACCGAAATGCCACGCACACTGACAGGCTTTGCGCCGCTCGGCCTCGTGCTGCTGGTGATGTTCGGCGCTGGCGTGGCCGAGCGGACGGGGCTTTTCTCCGCGCTTATCCGCGCCAGCCTCCGCGACGCGCCGAAGGTGATCTTGACGCCTTTGGTCGCCATCATAGGCATGGTCTCGCACCACGCCTCCGACGCTGCCTACGTCGTCTTCATTCCGCTCGCAGCGTTGCTTTACGCCGCCGTGGGCCGGCACCCGCTGGTCGGTCTCGCCGCCGCGTTCGCCGCCGTCTCCGGCGGCTATGCCGGCAACATCACGCCGGGCCAGATCGATGTGCTGCTGTTCGGCTTCACCGAGGAAGCCGCGCAGATCATCGACCCTGCCTGGACCATGAACCCGCTGGGCAACTGGTATTTCATCCTCGCCATCGTCGTGTTGTTCACGCCGATCATCTGGTTCGTGACCGACCGCGTGATCGAGCCGCGCCTCGGCAAATGGGGCGGCAGCCAGGATACGGCGATTCAAGCAGAGCTTGCGAAATCCGCAGTCACCAAGGAAGAGAAGAAGGGGCTCGGTTGGGCCGGTCTTGTCGCGCTGGTCATCGTCGCGGTGTTCGCGGCGCTCTGCTTTGTGCCCGGCTACACGCCGCTGATCGATGAAACGCGAGAGGGGCCATCGGCGCTGGAGCCGTTCTACCGCGCGCTGATCACCGGTTTTTTTCTGCTCTTCCTGCTCTGCGGTATCGCCTTCGGCATCGCTGTCGGCACGGTGAAGAACGCCAAGGACGTCATCGACAAGATGATTGAGGGCATCAAGTCGATGGCCCCCTACATCGTCTTCGCGCTGTTCGCGGCGCACTTTGTGGCGATGTTCAATTGGTCGCGGCTCGGGCCGATCGCGGCGATCAACGGCGCCGAAGTGCTGCAGGGCATGGCGCTGCCGGCGCCTTTTCTGCTGGTCACCGTGCTGTTGTTTTCCTCCTTCCTCGATCTCTTCATCGGCTCGGCTTCGGCCAAATGGAGCGCGCTCTCACCGGTCGTGGTGCCGATGTTCATGCTGCTCGGCATCTCGCCCGAGATGACGCAGGCCGCCTACCGGATGGGCGACAGCTACACCAACATCATGACGCCGCTGATGAGCTATTTCCCTCTTATCCTCGCCTTCGCGCGCCGCTGGGATTCGAGCTTCGGCGTCGGCTCGCTGCTCTCGCTGATGCTGCCCTACGCGCTCTGCTTTATGGCCGCGGGCATTCTGATGACGGCCGGCTGGGTGTTCCTTGACTTGCCGCTGGGGCCGCATGCGACGGTGCACTACACGCCGCCCGGAGAGCTGGCGCAGTAGGGAGAAGATTATGGGCGAACTTGCGGGCCGCGTGGCGTTGGTGACGGGCGGCGCGCGCGGCCTGGGCGCAGCCGCCGCCAAAGCGCTGGCTGAGATGGGTGCGAAGGTTGTCCTGAGCGATATCGCCGATGGCAGCGAAACGGCGGCGGCGATCGGCGGCGCTTACGTTCAGCACGATGTCACCAGCGAAGAGCAATGGATCGCGGCTGTTGCGTTCGCCAAGGAGCGCTTCGGCGGCCTCGACATTCTGGTCAACAACGCCGGCATCTTCTGGATGAAGCCGATCGCGATGGAGACGCTGGAGGGCTTTCGGCGCATGCAGCAGGTGAACGTTGAAGGCGTGTTCCTTGGCCTGAAGCACGCCATCCCCGCCATCGCCGAGCGCGGCGCGAAGTGGGATGGCGGCGGCTCGATCATCAATCTCTCGTCGGTCGCCGGCATTGTCGGCGCGCCGATGACGCTGGCGTACAACGCCTCCAAAGGCGCGGTGCGGCTGATGACGAAAGCCGCTGCACTCGAGTGCGCGCGCGGCGGCATGAAAGTGCGCGTGAACTCCGTGCATCCCGGCATCATCGATACCCCGATGATGGCGGCGGCGGCGGAAGCCATCGCCGGCGCCAGCGGCGTCAACGACGCGCGCGAACGCTTCGCCTCGTTTCACCCGATGGGCCGCATGGGCCGCGACACCGACATCGCCAACGCTGTCGCCTTCCTCGCCTCCGATAAAGCCGCGTTCATGACTGGCTCGGAACTCGTCGTCGATGGCGGCATGACGGCGGCCTAGCCGTTCACGCCGAACCAAAGCGAAAGCGCCGCTAGCGTCAGCAGAATATTGCCGATGTGCGGACGGCGCATGGCGACGAGGTTGAAGAACGCGCCGGTCAAATAAACGCCGATGCCGAAATAGAGCAGCAGCGAGCGCGCGCCGCTGTCGAAATCCTGCGGCGCGAAAGCGAACCACAAGGTGGCGGCGGCGATCTGCGTCCACGTGAAGGACGGCAGATGCCAAACCCAGCGCAGCAGGCGGCGCATGTAAGGTACGGCAAGCGTACGGTTGTCGCCGCGCGCGGCGAACAACGGGCCGAGCACGAAGCGCTCGCCGAGAAAGGCGTGGCCTAAAGCTGAACTAAAACCGAGAAGCGCGGACGCGATGAGGAGCAGAGTCATGGCGCTAGCTTCTGCCTTTTTTACGGGCGCGCCAGCGGCTTAAACGTCGCGCGCCTGGCGCGGGCTCTTGCCGGTCCAGCGTTTGAAGGCGCGCGAGAACGAGGCGGGGTCGGAGAAGCCGACGAGGTAGGCGGTTTCGTTCACCGAGACGCGTTTGCCGGCGAGATAGTGCAGCGCCATGCGATGGCGCAGGACGTCCAGCACTTGCTCGAAGGTGGCGCCTTCGGCCTTCAAATTTCGATATAACGTCTGCCGGCTCGCGCCGAGCTTTGCCGCGATCATTTCCACACTGACCTCGCCCGTGTGCAGGATAGGCATGATCAGCGCTTCGACGCGGCCGCGCACGGTGCGCGATGCTTCTAGCTCTTCCAACAGCGCATCTCCGCGCTCGGTGAGCACGCCGAAGACGTAGCGGTTCTCCGGTTGTATCTCGACTCGCTCCCACGCCGGATCACTGCGGATGGCGTTCCAGTGGCTGCTGAACGTGACTGGAACCTGCCAGAGCTCCTCGTAGCGCGCGCGATAGGCCGGCGCCGCGTGGGTGACGTGCGCTTCGAGAGCGTATGTGTGTTGCGGGAAGTCGCGCCGCGTGGCGACGATGAAGCGCGACCAGGTGGACTCGGTCATTTCCAAGAAATCGTTCGGATTGGCGCGGCGGTCTTCCATCCAACGTTGGCCGTTGACGGAGGTGAGGTTGAAGCGGGCGCCGTCGGATATGCCTTCGACATCGACGACCAAACGCCCGTAGCGGTTCAGCTGCATCAACGCCTCCATCATGTTCGCGGAGGCGTGGCTGATTAGCCCGACAACGGAGAAGGCGCGCATGTCGCTGGCCGCACCGAACTCCAGCGCTAACGCCGGATTGCCGGTTTCCTCTTTCGCGGCGCGCATAAGCCCGACGTAGCGAGCAAAGGGCAGGCGGTTGTCCTGATCCGCGAGCGCCTCGGCGGCGATCCCGGCGCGCATCAACAACTTGCGCTCGCCCGCGCCTTTGCTGATGGCGAAGTCGAGCAGTGCGCGTGTGTAGCCGGCGGAGACGGTGGCTTCAGTCATTTTGGCGTGTGTTACGTAAGATCATGTTTTTGGCGCGGGGCGTCATGGGCGAATATCGATAGTCAACGATAGCATATCGCAACTCGATAGTCGCGTGACGCGCGCGGCGCAGCAAGGAGTTGCGGAATGAGCGATGTCGTCGACGCGCGTTTGCCGGCCATGGGGCGTGTCGCCGGCGCCGCGTTGAAAGCCAGCTCAGCGCTTTGGTTTGCGGTGGCGGCGGCAGGGCAATGGACATTCGCTCTCTATATCGCGCTCCAATATGGCGCCGTGCTGTGGGGCGATTGGGCGCCGCTGCGCGAGTTCATGCCGGTCGGCGCCGTCGATGGCGATCACTCTGGAAACGCCGCCTTGATTGGCCACCTCTTCATTGCCTTCACCATCACCATCGGGGGCACACTGCAGCTCATGCCTTTCGTGCGTAACGCCGCGCCGGTGTTTCACCGCTGGAACGGGCGGGTTTACATCGTCACTGCCTTTGTCGGCAGCATCGCCGGCCTCTACATGGTGTGGACGCGCGACGGCATCGGCACGGTCGTCAACGACATCGCCATATCCATCGACGCGCTGCTGATCATGGCGTTTGCGGTGTTGGCTGTGCGCGCCGCGATGCGCCGCGATATCGCCTCTCACAATCGCTGGGCGGTGCGGCTCTTCCTTGTCGTCAGCGGCGTCTGGTTCATGCGGGTGCTGTACGGGTTTGCGATCATGGCGGCGCAAGGCCTGCCGCCGGGCGTTGGCGACAATATGGACGGGCCGTTTGACGTCTTTGTTGCGTTCGGCTGCTACCTGCTGCCGCTCGCGGGCGCGGAGCTTTATTTTTGGGCCAAGCGCGCTGGCGTGGTGACTAAGCTGGCAACGTCCGCCGTGCTGGTTGGCGCCGCTGGGGTCACGGCGGTCGGTGTCTTCGGCGCCGTCATGATCATGTGGCTGCCGCGGGTGTCGTGACGCGATGGAGCTAGGCGTCATCTTCCACGCTGGCGCCGGTGCGCTTGGGCTTGTCTCTGGCGCCGCGGCTTTGGCCGCGCGTAAAGGCGAACGCGTGCATCGCGCGGCGGGCACGGTGTTCCTCGCCGCGATGCTGACGACCGCGGTGAGCGCGATCGTGCTCGCCATTTCGAAGGGCGAGTTCACCAACGCCATCGCAGGCGTGCTGACGGCTTATTTCATCACCACCTCTTGGCTCACGGTGAAGCGCGGGGAGCGGCAGGCGGGCGCGTGGGAGATTATCGCCATGCTCTTCGCCGCCGCAGGATCGGCGGCGGCGTTCTACCTTGCCTATGATTCCGTGCAGAAGGGCACGGCGCTGCTCGGCGGCTTGCCGTTCTACATTTTCTCGGCCGTCGCCGCGCTCTGCGCCGTCCTCGACCTTAGCGTGATCCTGCGCCGGGGGCTCGCGGGGCGGCAGCGCATCGCGCGGCATCTCTGGCGCATGTGTTTAGGTTTCTTCATCGCGGTCGCCTCGATCTTTCCGGGTCAGCTGCAATTCTTCCCGGCCTTCGTTCAGAACATCGAGCCCATAATCCTGCTGTTCATTCCCGCGTTCAGCGTGATCGCGGTTATGCTGTACTGGCTCGGCGCCGTGCTGTTCACGCGCAGGTTCGCTGCGCACGCCTGAAACGAAACGGGGCCCGCGTTGCCGCGAGCCCCGTTCATTCCATTTCGTTCCCAAGCCTTAGACTTGGATCGGTAGCTTCTTTGGCGCGCGCTTACGCTTCGGCATGGCGACAACCGCAGCCGTCGCGTCGCCGTACATGCTCGGCCACGGCGAATCTTTCGACTCGATCGTCACAGTGTCGCCGAAGCCGTTGAAGCGCGTGCCCATCGCGGTGCCGTAGGCGCCGAGCGAGCCGATCTCGATCAGATCGCCTTCGGCGATGTCGGCGGGCAGCATGAATGGGCCAGCGGCGGCGTCCATCGAATCGCAAGTCGGGCCGTAGAGGCGGAAGGGCGCGAGCTTGGCGCGCGAGGGGGTCTCGCGCAGCAGCTTTGCCGGGAAGGCCCAGTTCAGGTGCGTCGCATCGAACAGCGTGCCGAACGCGCCGTCGTTCAGGTAAAGCGCATCGCCCTTACGGAGTTCAACGCGCGTGACCGTGGAGCCGGCCTCGGCGACAAGCGCCCGGCCGGGCTCAGCCCAGAGCTTGGCGTTCTGAGCAACGAACATTTCCTCGAAGCCGGCTTTGATCGCGTTGACGTATTCGATCATCGGCGGCGGGCTCATGCCCGGATAGATGGCCGGGAAGCCGCCGCCAATATCGACGATGTCAGCCACGACACCGGCTTTGACGATGGCGCGGTTCACGCCGTCCATGGCCGTGCGGTAAGCGTCCGGGCGCATGCACTGCGAGCCAACGTGGAACGAGACGCCCAGCATTTCTTCGCTGACCTGGCGGGTCTTGCGCAGCAGCGCCGGCGCCTCGGCGGCGGAAACGCCGAACTTGCGCGCCAGCGGGTAGGCGGAGCCGTCGCCAGAAACTTCGAAGCGAACGACCAGAGTCAGGTCCTTCGCGCCGTTGGTTTCGGCGAGGATCTTGTCGAGTTCGTCTTCGCTATCGAGCGCGAACGTCTTCACGCCGTAATCGTGGAAGGCGCGCGCGATAGCGCGGCGGCTCTTCACCGGGTGCATGAAAGCGATCTGCGCGCCGGGAAAGCGGCTGTGGATCAGGTGGGCTTCAGCGTCGGACGCGACGTCGAAGTTCTTGATGCCCGCGGCCCAGAGCGCGTCGAGCGCCCACGGGCTCGGGTTCGCCTTGACGGCGTAAAACACATCGCCCGGAAAATTGGCGCGAAACCACTCCGCGGCCGCGGTGACGCGGTGCGGGCGAGCAATAGCCACGGGACCTTCCGGCGCGTCGCGCGCAGTCAGATCAAGAGGCGAGAGGACAGAGTCCATCCGGCAGCTCCCAAACAAGAACTCGCTTTTCGGCGGTTCAGTTCATTCCCAGGCCGGCGTTAGTCGGACATGCTTTAATGTCAGGTCCGCCCTTGGGAGCTTGCGCCGGAGGATCGCCTAGGAAGCATCCTGCTTCCCGTTGCTTGCGATCCCCCAGGTGGCCTGGGCCGAGGGGGCGTTAGTGGACGCTGTTTCCAGGTCCGCCGGTAACGGATCGAGATAGGTAAAACATTCCCCAATGTAAAGAGCGATTGATGGTTACTTCCCTTGCGGCGTCAAAACGATGCGGCGGGAAAACCACGTCACAAATGTGCAACGGAAGTGTCGCGTAGCCTTCGCTGAACCGTCGCGTTGGCTTCATCGACCCTAACTAACCCCCGCCTCGTCTAGGCGGGGCCATCGATTGGGGGCGCCCGCCGCAGAACCGAACCGGGTTCTTGAAGGGGGTTTTCCATGAAGAAGAATTTGATCACCAAGGTCGCGCTCGCGGCCCTGGCCACGGCCGCAGGCGCGAGCGCCGCTCAGGCGCAAACGCCGCCCGCGCCAGCGCCGACGCATTCCACCAGTTGGACCGGCACGGTCGGCGAAGACCGCTTCGGCGAGGGTCGCTTCAAGATGCGCGGCCGCTTCCAGTACGACGTCTACTCGCAAGATTGGGACATCGGCGCTGAAGACCAGCAGCGCAGCTACGTCCGCCGCGCCTTTCTCGGCGTGCAGGGGCGTCTGAACGAGCACTTCCGCTACAAGATCGACTTCATTTTGGCGCCAGGCGACGACGCCGCTGGCCAAGTCGGCGTCGATGACGCCTTCCTCGAATATGTGCAGGACGACTGGTCCCTCGTACTCGGCGAAAGCAACGTCACCTCGCCGCTCGAAGACCGCATCTCCTCGCTCGACATTCCGTTCGCCGAGCGGTCCAGCATCGTCAACGCGTACGAATTTGGCCGCCGCGCTGGTATCGCCTTCCTGACAGGCGGCGCCAACTGGTCAGCCGGGGCCGCCGTTCAAGGCGATTCGCTGAACAACGCAGACAATCTCAGCGGCGGCGCCAACGGCGACGAAGGCACCGCGATCAGCGGTCGCTTCACCTTCGCGCCGATCTTCTCGACGACACCGGAAGGCACCACGCTGGTTCACCTCGGCCTGCACGCGCGTCAGCGCGACAGCGCCGCCGATGCCGATTTCCAGTATCGCACGCGTCCGCTCAACGGCCGCGGCGACCGCTTGGTCTCCGGCATTGCCGGTCAGGGCGATCAGGACTTTACTTACGGCGCAGAAGCCTCCGTGCAGTTCGGTTCGTTCGGCGGCACTGCCGAATACATGCGTCTCAACGGCGAGCAGGCCAACGGCGTCGAATTCGAATCCGATGGCTATTATGTGGACGTCTTCTGGTCGATCACCGGCGAAAGCCGCAGCTATCGCGGCAACCAGGGCTCGTTCGGCGCGGTTGTGCCGAGGCAGCCTTTGGGATCAGAAGGCGGCTTCGGCCACCTGATGCTCTCAGGCCGCTACGACTTCATCGACCTTTCCGATCCGGCGTTCGGCGCCAACCGCGGTGAGCAAACCGCTTGGGCCGTCGGTCTTGATTGGGTTCCGATCGATCACGTGCGCTTCAAGCTCAACTACGCGCTGAGCGACATGGACCGCACCGCCGCGGCCGACGACGAAGCGCAGGTCTTCACCCTTCGCTCGCAATTCGACTTCTGAGCCCCGCGACTAGGCGGAGATGCGGCCCCCCGTGTCTCCGCCGCTTTCGCGGTTCTTCCCCAACGGAGTGCTCCATATGAATATCTTAAAAATTGCCACAGCGGCCGTTGCTGCGTTGGCCATGACCAGCGGCGCGGCGTTCGCGCAGCAGGCTTTCACTATCCAGATCGACGGCTCGTCGACCGTGTTCCCGGTTTCGGAAGCGGTGGCTGAAGGCTTCCAGCAACAAACCAGCGGCCGGGTCCGCGTTACGGTCGGCGAAAGCGGCACCGGCGGCGGCTTCCGCAAGTTCTGCCGCGGCGAGACGCACATTTCGGACGCCTCGCGCCCGATCTCGGCCACCGAGATGGCGGCCTGCCGCGCCGCTGGCATTCAGTACGTCGAAATCCCGGTGGCATTCGACGCGCTTACGGTCGTCGTACATCCGTCCAACCCGCTGCGTTCAATCACCACCGCGCAGCTGCGCCGCATCTGGGAGCCGGCTGCGCAAGGCCGCATCAATAACTGGCGTCAGGTTGATCCGTCTTTCCCGGATCTTCGCCTCGAACTCTACGGTCCCGGCACCGCCTCGGGGACATTCGACTACTTCACGGAAGCCGTGAACGGCACGTCGCGCGCGTCGCGCTCGGACTATACGCCGTCGGAAGACGACAACGTTATCGTCCAAGGCGTCTCTTCGAACCAGGGTGCGATGGGCTATTTTGGTCTCGCCTACTATGAAGAGAACCGCTCGCGTCTGCGCGCGCTCGCGATCGATAGCGGCAACGGCCCGGTGGAACCGTCCGTCGCCAACGCTGAAAACGGCACCTACGCGCCGCTCTCGCGTCCGATGTTCATCTACGTGAACGCCGCTGCGCTGCGTCGTCCGCAAGTGCAACAATTCGTTCAGTACTACATCAACAATGCCGGCCGCGTGGCCCGCGAGGTCGGGTACGTGGCGCTGCCTGCGTCTGCCTATCAAACCTACCTGCAGCGCGCCCAGCGCCGTACCCAAGGGACGGCGTACGGCGGCCGCCAAGCCATCGGCGTCACCATCGCGGACGTGATTGCTCGCCCGCTGATCGTCGAGCCGGTCCAGCAATAAAGCATGGAAGAACCCCGGCGGGCGGCGGTGATACCGCCTCCCGCCGGGTGCGCTTCTAGGCTAGAAGAACCCCGGAATCAGGCGCGCCCCCCAGAGGCGCGCCTACGTTCGAGCAGAAGGCGAGGGCCCCGTGGATCGGGATTTCACTAAGAAGCGCGCGCGCCCAATCGAAGGCGTGATGGAAGGGCTGCTGTTCGCGGCCGCGGCGCTCGCCGTCGCCATCGTCGCCGGCATCCTCTACGTTGTGATCTCCGAGGCGGCGAAATTCTTCGCGCAGGTCTCGTTCCTCGAATTTGTCACTGAGACGCGCTGGACGCCCTTGTTTGACGACGCCCATTACGGCATCGCGCCGCTGCTCACCGGCACTTTCATGTCGACGCTGGTCGCGCTCGCTGTCGCCGTGCCGCTCGGCCTATTGGTTGCGATCTACCTTTCCGAATTCGCCAGCTCGCGCATGCGCGAGACGATCAAGCCGACGCTGGAGTTGCTCGCCGGCGTGCCAACGGTCGTCTATGGCTATTTCGCGCTGCTCTTCGTGACGCCGATATTGCAGCGGATGATCCCTGGCTTGCCGGGCTTCAATCTGCTCTCCGCCGGCATCGTCATGGGGCTCATGATCATCCCCTACATCGCCTCGCTTTCCGAAGACGCTATGCGCGCGGTGCCGAGCAGCTTGCGCGAAGGCTCGTTCGCCATGGGCGCGACGCGGCTTGAGACTGCGTTCCGAGTTGTTTTCCCAGCCGCCATCTCCGGCATTATCGGCGCCATCATTCTCGGCATGTCGCGGGCCGTGGGCGAGACCATGATCGTTGTCATCGCCGGCGGACAATTGCCACAGATCGTCACCACGCCGACCCAGCAGGGCGCCACCGTCACCGCATTCATCGCGCAAGTGGCGCTCGGCGACATCGCCTTCGGCACGCTTGAGTATCAGAGCATCTTCGCCGCCGGCCTAGCCTTGCTGGTGCTGACGCTATTGTTCAACTTTGCCGCCTTCGGGCTCCAGCGCCGCTTCCGGGAGGTCTATTAATGACCGACATCGCCGCCGCCCCGTTGCGCGACATCACTGCGCATCCGCCCGGCCTCGCCATGCGCCGCTTCAAGGACGCAAGCTTTATCGTCTGGGGCGTGGTTGCGACTGTCATCGGCCTCGGCACGCTGGTCGCGCTGGTCAGCGAACTGGTGGGCGATGGGGGTCATCGCTTAACGCTCGCCTTCTTCACCAGCTTCCCGTCGTCCGATCCGGCTGAAGCCGGCATTCTGTCGGCGTGGGTTGGCTCGATCCTTGTCATCATCACCACCGCCTGCATCGCCATTCCGATTGGCGTGCTGGCCGGCATCTATCTTGAAGAATATGCGCCGAAGAACATCATTACGTCGGCCATCGAAATCGCGGTCAACAATCTGGCCGGCGTGCCGTCGATCATTTTCGGCCTCTTGGCTGTCGGCCTGTTCGTACAGGTGTTCGGTCTTGGTCAAACCATTCTGACCGCCGGCATCACGCTGTCGCTGCTGATTCTGCCGGTCGTCATTGTCGCCACCCGCGAGGCCGTGCGCAGCGTGCCGCTGGAAATTCGCCATGCCGCGCTCGCGGTGGGCGCAACCAAGTGGCAGGCGACGCAGCATCACGTGCTGCCGTATGCACTGCCCGGCGTCGTCACCGGCGTCATCATCGGCATTTCGCGCGCCATCGGCGAAACCGCGCCGCTTATCCTCATCGGCGGCCTGACGTTCGTGGCGTTTCTGCCAATCACCCGACCCGGCGATCCGACCTTCCAAGTTATCGGCGCCGTAGACGAATACGGCGCGCCGCTCTCGCCGGACGCCGTGGAGAGCGTCCGTATTGACCATGACGGCGTTGTCGTCATGCCGGACTTCACCGAGATGCCGGTGGAAGCGGGCCAAACCTATGAGCTGCCGCATGGCGCGACGGTGCAGTCCGTCGCTAGCGTGGGCGACGCCGTTGAAAGCTGGTCGCCGACCAATTGGCTCGATTCCGAGTTCACCGTGCTGCCGATCCAAATGTTCAACTGGACCTCGCGCCCACAGGCTGAGTTCCTGGAGATCGCGGCAGCCGCCGGCCTTGTGCTGTTGGCCATCACCTTGCTGCTCAACGGCTCGGCGATTTGGCTTCGTTATCGTCTGCGCAAGCGGATCAAGTGGTAGTTGAACGCGCGCGTTTTCAGTCTTGATCCGATCGCGCGGCCGGACGCTGAGGTGTTGATTCTCGGCAGCATGCCGGGGGCCGTGTCGCTGAACGTTGGCCAATACTACGCCCACCCGCGCAACGTCTTCTGGAAGATCATGGGCGAACTGGCGGGGGCCGGGTCGGACAAGCCCTATGCCGAGCGCGGCGCGATCCTCAAGGCGCATCGCATCGCGCTGTGGGACGTGCTGCGTTCCTGCGTCCGCCTTGGCAGTCTCGACGCCGACATCCGCGACGAAGCGCCCAACGACTTCGCGGCGCATCCGCACATTAAGCGCATCGGCTGCAACGGCGCCAAAGCTGCGGCCTCGTTCCGCAAATATGCGGCAACGACAGTCCCTTCAGGCGCTGAAATCATAATCCTGCCGTCAACGAGCCCCGCGCACGCCGGGCTCAGCTTTGAAAAGAAGTGCGCGGCATGGCGCATTGGTTTGGCGCTTTAAGCGCTAGGTGCTTGCGCGCTCCGCCAAGCGCTTTTCGCGCGCGATCCGCCGGCGCTCTTTGGCGCGTTTACGCAAGTCAGCGAGCTTGTGCCAAAAGCGCCGCCCGCGCTCTTTTGGCAGCGGTTCTAGGTTGCGGCGAAATTCTTCGGCGCAGGCGCGCCAGGAATATTTCTCCGCCAATGCGCGCGCGTCCTCGCGCTTTAGCTCAAGCGCCGCGAGGCAGGCCTTGCGCAAGTCCTTGTCGACGATGCCGGCGCCGGTGCCCGGCAAAATATCTTTCGGACCTGGCGCGATATAGCCCGCGACTGGCGTGCCGGCGGCGGCGGCTTCCAGGATCACCAGACCGAAGGTGTCGGTAAAGCTTGGGAAAACGAACACGTCGGCGTCGGCATAATAGCGGGCCAATTCCTCGCCGAACTTTGAACCGGGGAAGTGGGCGCCGGGATATTTCGAGGCGAGCTCTTCGCGCGCCGGCCCGTCGCCGACAACAACCTTCGAGCCCGGCAGATCGAGTTCCAGGAACGCTTCGATGTTCTTCTCCACCGAAACGCGGCCCACATAGGCAAAGACCGGTCTCGGCAAATCCTTATAGACGCCGCCATCGATGCCGCGCTTCGAGGGATGAAACATCTCGATGTCGACGCCGCGGCTCCAGATCGCGGTGTTGCGGAAGCCCTGCAGCTGCAGCACTTCCATCATCGTCGGCGTCGCCACCATGACCCGGCCCGACCGGTCGTGGAACGCGTGCATGAACCGGTACCCGGCCCACAGCGGGATCCACGGGAAGCGCGCCGTCACGTATTCCGGAAACTGGGTGTGGTAGCTCGTCGTGAACGGAAACTTGTGTTTGAGGCAGATGGCGCGCGCGTCCCAGCCCAGCGTGCCTTCGGTGGCGATGTGGACGGCGTCCGGCGCGAAGGCGAGGAAGCGGTCCTCGACGTCATCGCGGGCGCCGAGGGCCAACCGGATCTCGGAATAGGTGATCAGCGGAATGGTGCGTTTGTAGTCGGCGGGGGAGACCACCTCGATCTCGCACCCCATCGCCTTCAGTTCGCGCATTGTGTTCGACAGCGTGCGGACGACGCCGTTGACCTGCGGCTCCCAGGCGTCGGTGACCAGCAGGATTTTTTGGGCGAGTGCGGGGGCCTCGGCAGCGCCAGCGGACTCAGCGCTCGCCGCCGGGGCGGGGGTGGCGTCAGTGCTCATTGCGGCGGGTTCTGGCCCGCGCTGGGCC